>Ga0123337_10000036_pt1 | contig 287083 bp, 217 predicted proteins | sample frozenSSSSmetaG_FD_89792 | JGI IMG/M metagenome (GOLD analysis project Ga0123337, IMG submission 89792) | Glacier valley bacterial and archeal communities from Borup Fiord, Nunavut, Canada, to study Microbial Dark Matter (Phase II) -... | ecosystem: Environmental > Aquatic > Freshwater > Ice...
ATATCTCTGTTGTTTTCTATACCTAAAGATAAGAAAATCAAGCGAATAACTCAAAACATTACTACCCAAAAATGAAAATTTCGAGTTCGGTCAAAGCAAAAGAGGCTGTCTTTTTGAGACAGCCTCTTTTAATTTTGTCACCACAGCTTAGGTTAAAAACTGATATTATTGGGTCGCGTATAGATCATCTGTATCACACTAATATTTCGCATCCTGAATGCAGCTTCGCAATAGCATAGATAATAAGTCCATTTTCGTATGAAAGTCTCATCGAAACCAAGGCTCTTGATCTGGGTCAACCCTTCGTTGAACTTTTCAAGCCATATTTTAAGTGTGTGTGCATAATGTAAGCCTATTTCTTTGAGATCAACCAGGCTGAGGTCACCGGTTTTGTTCACTGCATTATTGATCGCGCCCACAGATGGGAGCAGGGATCCCGGGAAAATGTGTTTTTGTATCCAGTCAACGCCATTTCTGAGGCTGTCATATCTTGAATCGGGGCAAATGATCACTTGTATGGCGAGAATTCCATCCTTCTTTAAGAGGCTGTTGCATTTTTTGAAATAAGACTCAAGATACTGATGACCCACAGCTTCGAGCATTTCAATCGAGACAATCTTGTCGAATGTTCCGGAAATAGTACGGTAATCTTGAACGATTACCTGTACACGTTCCGATAGTCCTGCTTCTGATATTCTGACCATAGCAAATCTCTGCTGCTCAATTGAAAGCGTGAGCGAGGTAACCTTGCACCCATAGTTCTGCGCCATGTGAATGGCATTTCCACCCCAGCCGCTGCCTATTTCAAGTACGTGATCCGTGTGTTTGAGATTTAGCTTGCGACATAAACGATCATATTTTTCAATCTGTGCTTCCTCAAGATCCATCCCTTCGCGGTTAAAAATGGCACTCGAATAAGTCATAGTCTTGTCCAGAAACACCGAGAAAAAGTCATTGTTTAAATCGTAATGCTCTGAAATATTTTTTTTCGAGCCCGTGAGCGTGTTTGCTCTTTTATTTTGAGAGAATTTATTAAAGAATCGAAGCACATTTACGGCTACAGTTTGGGATTTGCTTCCAGATACACCGGGGGCATTTTCGATATTCAATAATACCCATGCGATCACATTCGTGATACTGTCTGTTTCCCACAGCCCTTCAACGTACCCTTCTCCAAAACCAATATCTCCGTACAGTACGACGTTTTTAAATAAACTGATATCATTTACAGTGATTGTTGCTGTCAGGTTTTCCTGGCCGTCACCGAAGGTCAAATGTTCTCCGCCGGGTAAAACCAGGTTCAGACGCCCAAGAGGCATTTTATTCAATTGGTTACACACTAATTTTTGGTAAAATCCTGGTTTGTTGATGCTGATCAACTCAGTCGTGTTGATAGAGTGTTTCTGTTTTACTAACATAATCTGTGAGGCTAAGATTTATAAGGTCGATAGACCTCTCTTTGTAAAATCAAATTATCGGACTTTCGTATGAAGCGTAAGCGTTTATACCAAAGCAAAAATGCCTGCCAGTGAATCAGTACAATTATTTTGACTGTTATCATCGGAAATGACAGAAAATATAAAAGCAAATTTTTATCATTCAACGCAGCTCGTTTTCCCGTTAACGAGCTAAGGAAAAACAGATTTCCGTTTTTGTCGTAGTCGTCAATATGCACATTCAAATTTTCCCCCGGGATCCCAAGTTTGAAAACAAAGTGAGCGTCAAGGTCAATAAAAGGCGAAACATAGAAGTCTTTGGCTGTGTTGAGCTGGAACAGGCTCTTTTTCAAGGTGGAGGCCGCCAGGAAATAGGGTTTCATTTCCATAAATGTATTGCCCACCTCGACAACTGAGCAAACTGGATTTTCATTTTCGTCGTAGCAATAGTAAAATGAAACCGGATTAAACTGGTATCCCAAAGTGCAAAGGTTGGTCAGCACCATAATTCTTCCAATGCCTATTTCCACGCCGTTCTCTCTCAGGTAGGCGCTGATGTGTTCCTTTACAGACTTGCTTTTGTCCGGATTTTCCCGGGGTAATTGCAAATGATCTCTGTCCCGGAAATTAAACAGATTAAAATGGTTCCTGCTCATCCATTTCATCTTATTGCATAGCATATCCAGCTCGTCCAGGTCCAGGTAAAACATAAACACGTCATACGAGAAGTGGTGCTTTTTAGGGCTTAATCGATGATGTACGACTCTGGCTTTATATAGACACGAATTGAAATTTCCAGTTTCCATGTTAGTATATACGCCCAAATCCTTTCCTTGGATTTTTTCGGTCACAGAACTTTTTTGCCTGTTAAGTGAGAGCATAATTTTACGGCACTGGCAAACGCATCTTCATGGAAACCATATTTGAAGTAACTGCCGCAAAAATAGATCGGGCCGCTATCGTTTAGCCTGTCTAAATGGTCCTGGGCCTGGATGGCAGGGACATCGAACAGCGGATGTTCGTAATCAATCTCCCTTATAATCTTTGTTTGATTCAGATCCTGATGCGGATTAATGGAAACGAAGTAGTTTTTCTTTTCAGAAACTTGCTGTAACTGATTCATCCAGTAGATCGTGCTTGGTTTTAGTTCGTCATTCTCCTCGCGGATGCGGTAATTCCAGCTGCTCCAGGCAAGTTTTGCGCTCGGCATTGAAGCTTCGTCGGTATGCAGTACTGCTTTGTTATATTGGTATTTAAAGTTCACTAGCAGACGTTGCTCCATATCCGTAGGCTGATCCAGCAGGGCCAAAGCCTGATCTCCGTGCGTTGCGATAATCACACGATCAAACGTTTCCTGCGTCCCGTCCGATCCATGGACAATGACTTTGTCGTTTTGTTTTGTAACCCTGACGGCCTTTCGATTCAAATGGATTCTTTCTTTGAATGGCTTGATTAAGATTTCCCGATAGGCCTGGCTTCCTTTGTCCAGTGTGTACCATTGATGTTGAGTGTCAAGTCCAAGAAAACCATGATTTTTAAAAAACCGAATAAGCGTAACGGCTGGGAAATCAAGCATTTCCTTCATTGGTGTAGACCACACGGCAGAACTCATAGGCACCAGATATTTCCACAGCATGTCCTCGCTGAAATTGAATTCCTTCACATAGCGTCCAATGGAATAGTCTGCGTACTTCGGATCGTCCAGGATTTTTACACTCTCTTTATTGAAACGTGAAATTTGTCCAAGCATTTTCAAATAGCTCAGATTGAAAATATTCTTTCGCTGCGCGAATAAATGATTGAGACTGGAACCACTGTATTCCAGGCCGCTCGGCAAATGCTGTACACTAAAAGACATGTCTGTCTTTTTTATCGGTGCTTTTATTTGCTCAAATAGTTTGCACAGGTTGGGGTAGGTTTCGAAATTGAATACCATGAATCCAGTATCGATATAAACAGGCCTCCCGTCTTCGTCTACGGTTACCGTATTGGTATGACCTCCCACGTAATCGTTTCCCTCATAGAATGTAATATCATCCAAGGTATGGAGGAAATGTCCACATCCCATTCCGGCTATTCCCGTTCCAATTATTGCGGTTTTCATGAGTTGATAATAGGGGTAATAAGGTGATTGATCTGGTTGCCATAGCAAATGGCAACTATTGGGTTACACTCCTAAGGAAGTAGGCGACCGCATAGGTGGAAAGCTGCCCACCAGGTCCGTTCAAATTATAGTCAAATCCATGCGTTGCCCATGGAAGGGTCAAGAGGTAGTGCTTCACACCCAGTTGCTGCAATTTCAAGTGAAGCCGTCGGCTGTGTTCGTAAGCAACCAAAACGTCGTTTTTTCCATGAATAATTAACGTAGGCGGTGACTTACTGGTGGCATGCAATAGGGGAGAGCTCCTTTCAAAGTTCTGTGGATGAGAAAGATAAGTGCCGCCCAGATAATCCTCCATCACTTTTCTGGAGTCCATGATCAATGGATTGGACGGAAGGGAATAACCCCAAACCATATCGGCAGGTCCATAGAAATCTACAACGCCTTTAATGTCGATATCGTGCAAAGTGTACGCTGCCAACAAGGCGATTTGGGCACCAGCTGATCTTCCCAACAGCACGAAACGACTTGTGTCGATATTCAATTCCGTTGACCTTTCTTTTAAATACCTGATGGCGTCTTTTACATCTTCAACCGGTGCCGGATATTGTGCTTCCGGCGCGAGCCGGTAGTTTATAGCGGCGACGTGATATCCATTTTGTGCGAGATAGCTATTAAGCTCAGGCAGCTGTTTGTTGTCACCACTTTTCCATGAGCCGCCATGGACTACGATGACGCAAGGCCTTTTACCCAGGTTCACAGAGGGATAAAAGTCCATCAGCAGTTTCTTGTACCTGGCATCTTTATATATTAATGCCCGACTTTGAATTGTATCGACAGAGGCGAACATGCGCATAGCGACGAACGGCGGCACACTGGTTTTGTTGGTTCCTTGGTTTGGGGTAAACGATTGCTGCAATGCATCAGAAATATTGCTTGAAATTTGATTTGCGCGAATGACCGGAGACAAAAACAGGACCAATGAGGCACAAAGTAATAAATTGGAAATCAATGGGTAAGTTGTTGTCCTGAGGTTGAAAAGCAATAATATAAATGTTACTGCTACCGGAATCCAGGGGAATTCGTCGACCAGTATCGCGATCAGCCAAAAGAAATAAGCTGGTGCTTTACAAATGGTCAACAACGAAATCAGGAATAACAGGATTGTAAAAGCGAGCTTGATCATTTTTACTATACTTTTTCAAAAAGGTAGTGACTTACGATCCACTCATTCCCTTCGTTGTAGTTCCATAATTCGGCACATGAGATAAAGAATATTCGCCAATAAACCCACCATTTGGTCGCTGCTTCCCTACCATATGTTTGCGCAAACAAAGGCATAATTTCGGATTTGTGCTTGTCCATATTGGCCAGCCACGCTTCAGAAGTTTTTCCGTAGTGGCTGCCGCTCACATGCCAGTGTTTCTTTACGGTCAAATGATCATTGAAATAGGACATCAGATCATCACTCGGCATGACGCCACCGGTAAAGAAATATTTGCTCATCCAATCAGTATCGTCCTTTACTTCAAATAGATAAGCATATTCTTTGTGTGTGAAAATGTGAATAAAGAGTTTGCCGTCGGGCAGGAGAAATGATGCTACTTTTTCCATAAGCAACTTGTAATTACGCATGTGCTCAAACATTTCAACAGACACCACGCGGTCGAATTGGCCTTCGATTGAGAAGTTGTTCATGTCGGCCGTAATTACTGTCAGGTTGCTAATATTTCGCTTAGCAGCTTCGCTGTCGATATATTCTTTTTGCGTCCTCGAATTCGAAACGACTGTGAATATACTTTCAGGAAATTTGGCCGCCATAAAAAGAGACAGTGATCCCCAGCCGCATCCAAGTTCAAGAACTTTCTGGCCGTTTTTTAATTCTGCTCTTGCACAGGTTATTTCTAACATGTCGGTTTCGGAGGTGTCAATATCTGTAACTCCGGGTTTCCAGTAGCCGCTTGAATATTTAAGGTTTTTCCCCAAACAATACTGATAAAACGGCGTCGGAACTTCATAATGCTGTTCGTTGGCATCGGTGGTGTTTACAGCGATTGAAGAAGTTTTCAGGTTTTCGATAAAGGCCATCAAATGTTTTTGTTGCAATTCGACGCCTCCTTTGTTTTCATCTTCCAGCCGTTGTTTAAGTAACTGGCGTATTCGGGTGCGGATCAGGTAGTCGGGTATCAGATCCTTTTCCAACAAGTTATCGATCCACATAGAGGGATTATTTATGAGTTCTGGAATGCATTAGTTAGGGCTACTTACGCCAAAAAAGAGGTTTCAGATGTATGCTGGGATTTTTATCAAGCCCCCATGCTCACGTGCTCTGCCCGATACTAACTTTTTCTAAACCACGGCACGAAAGCACTCGTCGTTTGCTGGTATTTTTTGTACAAATCTCCTTTCGTTCGGATCGATTGCTCCTCTGTTGCCGGAATACCCGTAACGTTCAACAGCAGGTATAGGATGATGGCAGGACTGATAACGGCAACAAGGCCGTAAGGCGAGCCAAGTGCAAAAATGAAATACGACACCCAGATCAGCCATTCAAAAAAATAATTAGGATGACGAGAATAATTCCACAAACCGTAATCGCACACCTTTCCTTTATTCAGCGGGTTTTTCTTGAACTGGTCTAATTGCCAATCCGCTAGCGATTCTCCTGATAGCGCCAGGATCCAGATAGCCAGGCCAGTGTATTCAAAGTAGGAAAGGTCAGGTTCGCTGTTACTAGTAATGATAAAGAATGGAATTGCCAGCAAAACATTAGAAAAGGCCTGAGCCTGGAAAAACCAAAATAATTTTCGGTCTTCACGAGGCGCCCAGTCCTTCCTGAGTTGTGCGTAACGCCCTTCCTCTTCATGAATGTGACTAAGTACCCGATTTCCCAGGTGTGTACCCAATCGAAGTCCCCAGATTATCACCATTCCGCAGATGAGAAATATCCTCGGAGGAAAGCCCTCAGCCATTATGAGCAGGATAATCGCAATTACCGGGAAATTGTACGACCAGAATATGTCGACGACGCCGCCATTTTTGATTTGAACCGCCCATAGCCAAACCACAAACATAATTCCGCAGCAGACAAGCAGAGAAACCGCAACCGGGAGCAAATTGGCGCTATTCATGCTGTTTGCTTATTAATTCGTGAATTCCTTCACCCGGTTTCAGGCGGAACAGCTTGATCAGGATATAGATGCAGCTGGCGATACTTCCGAGGCAAATCATCAGAATCAGCCAAACGAACTTAGGTAAAACACTGGTCTCCTTGTAAAGTATCCACAGATAGATCACAAATACGTTGGCGTAGAAATCCCAAAGTGTGGCCCGCATCCAAGGAATGGACCCCAGGAAATCCCACTCCTTAAACAAGTTGCTCTTCATGCTGGTAGAAACCACCACATAACACATCCAGATCAGGATGATGGTAAAAACGATTTTTAGAACGGTTATCATAAAATGACGTGAAGGAATGGGTACGAATGATGCACTTTTTTAACCCGCAATGTTACTTCCTTTGGGGAAAGTTGCTGTAGTTATGTTTATAGTACGATTTTTATGGTTAAATAGATGCCGGATGTTTTCGAATTGTTCAACTTTGGACCGGTTTAAATCAGAATTTTGTGAAAGGAAGTAGGATAAGGAAGCTGTATAATTTTTTAAAGTTCAGACGAGACTTTACGCGATACGGACTAAGGAAGGCGAAGAGCTATGAGATTGTTTTGTTCTGGCTAAAAAGCGTCTTGAACAGGACCCAATTTCTTGTGCTATCCGGAATCCTTGTGGGCTCTACTGCCGGGTTGGCTGGTGTGATCCTGAAATCGCTCGTTCACTACATACATTATATTATCACCTCCAAAGTCCATTTCGAAGGGCAAATATTCTTCTATCTGGTATTTCCTTTTTTAGGAATTGTGATTACTACTTGTATCGTGATATTTGTTTTTAAAGGACAGGACCGAAAAGGAATCCCTGCTATTCTTTATGAAATCGCACAAAACTCAAGTATTGTTCTTCCGTAAAGATGTACTCGCAGGTGGTGCAGAGCGCCATAACCGTTGGGCTGGGAGGATCAGCAGGATTAGAGAGTCCCATTGCAGTCACGGGAGCAGCGATAGGTTCCAATTTTGCTCAGACTTATAAGCTTGACTATAGAGAACGAACACTCCTTTTGGCAGCCGGGGCTACGGCAGGTATCGCATCCGCATTTAATGCGCCGATTGCAGGGATGATGTTTGCTTTTGAAATACTGCTCACTGGTGTTGTGTTTACCGATTTTATTCCACTTGCCGTGGCAGCCGTTTGCGGTAATCTCATATCCAGAATGCTGTTGCGGGAAGAAGTCTTATTTCATTTCAAAACCCGCCACGCCTTCGACTATCATAATGTCCCTTACTATCTGGTTCTGGGTATTCTGTGTGGACTGTATGCACGATATTTCGTCCTAATTACAAGTTATGTTGAAGAATATTTCCAACACTTAAAATTGTCGCGTATTCACAAAGCAATGGCTGGCGGTGCGGTTTTATCCGTTTTGTGTGTGCTTTATCCACCATTATTTGGCGAAGGTTATGACACGATCAAGGCGCTTACCAATGGTGAGGTGCGCCTGGTGATGGAAAGTAGCTTTTTCCGTTTTATCGGTTATCGTGATTGGGTCGTACTGGTTTTCCTGACAGTAATTTGTTTGCTCAAAGCATTTGCCAGCTCCATTACCATTTACAGTGGAGGAAATGGTGGAAATTTTGCTCCCTCATTGTTCGCTGGTGGAACGCTGGGTTTCGTATTTGCGCTCTTTTGCCAGCAAATTGGTATCATCGATGTGCCGGTGGAAAACTTAGTGCTGGTGGGAATGGCTGGTGTGATGAGTGGCGTTTTGTATGCACCGCTAACAGCGATTTTCCTGATAGCGGAATCCAGCTCGGGCTATGATCTTTTTATTCCCTTAATGATGGTCAGTGTAATGGCTTATTTAATAGGGAAGTGGTTTTCTCCCGTCTCACCAGATCTCAAAAAACTGGTCGACCAGGGAAAGATATTTACCAGAGAGCATGACCGAAACTTGTTGTCCTTATTACGCACGATTGACTTAATTGATCAGGACGTACAGGTTGTAAACATCAATGCACCTTTTACCGAACTTGTGGAACTGGTAAGGCAAGGAAAGCGAAATGTGATTGCGGTGATTGATGATCATTTTTCTCTAGTTGGGATTATAACGATGGATGACTTAAGGCCCATACTCTTCAATCAGGAAGCATGCATTGCCTCGACAATCGCCGGCCTGATGCGCTTGCCGCCTGCCTTTATCAATGAGTCAGACAGCCTCATGATGGTTGTTAAAAAGTTTGATGAAACGGGGGTTTGGAATCTTCCGGTAGTAAAGTCAGATGGGGTTTATGTCGGCTTTATTTCCAAGTCCAGTGTGCTGAACCGTTACCGGCAACTCCTTCAGGCGCATTCCGGATAAGAGATAAATGTGGTGTTCTGTCACTTGCTTCTGAGATAATTTGCAGACTTCAAAAGAAAGGACGGATTTTTAGATCAATTACTCTCACCTCAGAGGAGTCACTCAGTATCCAGCGCAGTCCCCGAAAGTGCTTTTTCAAGCCTGGCAGATTTGTCTGTACAAATGTTCCTCGTAAAGTCGTGTGGTACAATCGAAAGAAATGCGCCAGAAAATGCCTGCAAATGCCTATTTCTAGCACTCAAACTTCGTCGATTCTGTTGGTTTAGCCTCCGGATGTTTCGCCCTCTCCAACCTTCATTTGAATATTTATTCCTCATAAGGTTTTTCATGAAAATGTTTCACATGAAACATAAAAAATTAATTACCAGTAAGTTAAATTTTTATATATTTGTATAATACTTGAATAGTCAAGTATATATCAACTATTAATCAAGAATATGTCAAACATATCTGCTTCTTTGAAGTTCTTCATGAACCTAAGTATGATTCAGACAATTACAGCCAGGAAATTTGATTACCGTTTGAGCTCTCAAGGGATCAGTTTGAATGATTTTATGATTCTATACCACCTTGGAGAGGCGCCGGACGAGAAGTTGCGTCGCGTGGATCTTGCAGAGAAGATCGGCCTGACGGCTTCCGGCGTAACCAGGATGCTGGTTCCGTTGGAGAAAACCGGGCTTATTAGAAGAGAAGTGAACAGTCGTGATGCGAGGGTCAGCTACGTGAAATTGGCACCAGGTGGCAAGCGTATTCTCAATGATGGTATTGCTACTGCTGAGTCTGTCGCGGAGCAGATCGCTGGTGCATTGAAGACTAAAAAACTGGATGACCTGGCGAAGGTGGTGCTGGAACTGGGTGGAACAATTTTGTAAAAGTATGGTTTGTCGCTTTGAGAATCATTGAGCGGGGCTGATAAATATTTCGGGTTTTGCGCTGGATTTGAACAGGCGATTTTATCAGAATGAGAAAAGGCAGAAGCCATTAGCCACTGCCTTTTCTATGTTTATTTTTGAAAATGTGAACCTGCTTATTTCGCTTTTCTAACAAAAATATTTCCATTCATATTCTTCATCATAACCTCGCCGCCGCCGCCATTGACCTTACCCTGAACCCAGTCTTCACGCGAGATTTTGTACATGCCTTTCTCACTGGTCGTACTTGATTTTGGCTGTGTTTTTTCGATTGCGACATCGTAGTCCGTAAATATTTCGCCGCGATCTGATTTCAATTTTACATCAAATTTTGCCGTCGCCGGAAACGTTACATCCAGATTTCCATTCAATGAGGAGAAGGCCATCGGTGATTCGCTGATCGTTTTGAAGGATGCTTTTACATTGCCGTTAACAGTATTAGCTACCGCGGAACCGGAAATATTGGTAAGCTCAATTGCTCCATTGATGTTGTTAATCTCCATTTCTCCCTGCACGTTATCGATCACGATATCGCCATTGTTTATGGCACTCACTTTTAGAGAAAATTGCTGTGGCACTTTGATGACCAAATTAAGGGCACGCTTCATGAAGGAGGTGCTGATCTTAACGTTGTTTTTGTCTTCTTCTGCGGTAAGTTCGATACCTCCATTGGAAGGCGTAAGTCTCTTCATGCCGTTTGCAGGCTCAGGTTTTTTGCCTTCCTTATTGTCCGGGAGAGAAGTTGCTTCGATAATTACATCTTTTCCTGTGTGTCCGATGACATGAATGGAACCTCTTATCAGACTCACTTCGAGCTTGCCTGGCTTACCAGGGGTAGTGAGAGGAACTGTAAGTGTTTCTTTGACCTCGCCCTGTGCCTGAGCAAAAAATGGTAGTATATTGATTATGAGAATTATAGATAGTTTTTGGAATATATTCATTTTAAAAGTTATTAAAGTTTAATAAGTATGTTATGAATTATATGTTTCAGTAGATATGATAAAAATAGTATTGTTTGATTGTTTAAATAGTCTCAGTAGTTTAAATAGGATGAATAGTTTAAACCATTTAAAACTCCTTAAACTTTTAAACTGTTTAAAAGGGTATAAATAGTTTAAAATGTATCGAACTACTTAAATTTTTAAACTATTTTAACCATTTCGACTGGCCTATACATTTCAAAAATTTTAAAAGTATTAAAAGGTCTTACCTTTTAAAATGTTCTACGATTGCTTTTTGATATAGATATTGCCATTAAAGGTTTCAAATCTCAGCTTGTTAGCCCCTCCGTTTCCTATCCTTATGGCGGATTCTTTGTTCAATTTATATACCGTTTTGCTGTCGTCTTTCAGTTCAGTTTTGGTGACAGTCGGTGGTAGGGCAAATGCGTCAGGGAAGTCTGTATAGAACCCACCGTTGAAGCTTTTGTACTCGCAGTCGGCGGAGAGACTTGGGGGGTATACAATGTTAATATTGCCGTTGATGGTTTTGAATGATGAAACACCTGCCGGAGCAGACACGAAGTTGGCATCCACGTTTCCGTTCACCGTCCGCATCTGCGTTGCGCCTTTGGCGTTGGTCACTTTGATGGCGCCATTTACATTGTATATGCCTAGCGAACCTGTTACATCGCTAATCTGAACGTCTCCGCCATTGACCGTAGAAATGTGTAGATTCAGCGCGAATGGGACTTTAACAACGAAGTTTAGTTCGTATTGATAAAAGATCTTTTTTTTCTCTTCCCAGTTTTGCTGATTTCGTTTGGGGCGGGTGTCAAATGGCTCTGAAATGTATGCAATGATGCTGTCATCCTTTTGTTCCATTTGAAGCTGAAATTCTTTTTTGCCCTCTTCAAGTATCGCCGATTCTTTTGCTCTAATCGTTTTATCGATTTCAAAAACGACTTTGTCACCAGAGTAGCCTTCGACCTTGATGGCGCCATTCATGTTATAGATTGATAGAACACTTCCGGAGGCATTTGCCACCTGGAATTCTTTACTGATGTGTTCTTTAAATTCGAGTTTTTGTGCCGGGGCCTGCGTGCAGCAAAACACCATTCCCGCAAGCAGGGGGATTGCAATTTGTTTCATGGCTAATATATATTTATTTGTGAATTACGCGTAACAACTCCAGGCTCTCCCACGGCCTATACCCGTTTCGCAACGCCCCTCAGGAAAGATCCTTGATGCTCTGCTCAATTTTCGCCTTTACAAATTGGTTCAAATCTTCCTTCTGAAGTATTTTCCTGAATGCTTTAATAGATTTTTTCTCCTGAATCTTGACCATCACATCGGCAAGTGCTGCCTGTACCATCGGAGAATCCTGCAGTGTTAATGATTGTATGAGCTCTTTCCTCACTGCGGGATCGCCTGCATACTGCGTGAGCGCTTCCAGGGTAACCAGACGAACATTGACATTCGGGTCGTTGTTAAGTGTTGTTAAAAGCGCCTCAATGACCACTGGATCAGCATTGCTGATTTCGCTTGTGTAACTTACAGCACGCAGTCTTTCAGTAGCGCTTGGATTTTCGATTAGCGTAAGCATCATCATCCGTTTCATCTCCTGAACTTGTGTCGCAAGCGTGTCGATTTGCTGAGCATAAGCGACTTCAGTTGTATGAGGTCTGTTCAATTGGTAACCCAGAAACCCTCCAATCACCAGCAAAACCATTGCATAGGCATATCTTATCGCGTAATCGGGCCTGAAAAATTCTCGGACACCACGTTTAAGCGCACTTATTGTTCCCGGCTTTACGGGCTGGATGCTTTCTTTATAGCTTTTCAACATGGTATTGAACCTAAGCTGCATATCTTCCGCAGGGGCAGGGGTTTGTATGCGGCCCATCATTTCCCATAATTCACTGTTGGCAGAAAACTCAGCCTGGCAATCAGCGCATTCTGCGAGGTGTTTTTCCACCGTTAGGTGGTCCGCCTCGTTTAAAGAATGATTTACCCAATCCGTAAAGCGTCCCTTCGCTTGTTCACAAGTCATTTGCTTTCGATTTATTTGCCTTGTTTAAAAATAACTTCCGTAATTCTCCCATAGCACGGTGGACCCGAACCTTTATCGTGCTTTCCGAAATATTCAGAATGTCCGAAATTTCATTGTATTTCAACTCCTGGAACCGGCTTAATACCAGTATTTCGCGATGCTCGGGACTAAGTGTGGCAATCGCCTTGTGCAGCATTTCTGTGTCCTGCTTCCTTTCCAACTCCACCTCAGGGCTTAGTCCTCCACCGATTTTGTCTGCCAGCGCATGCACATCGTCATGATTCGATTTCTTATTTTGCTTGACGGTATCTGACAATACGTTTCGTGCCAAATGATACATCCAGGTTCTGAATTCTCCTTCTCCTGAATATGAATGACGGTATTTGAGCATCCTATAAAACACATTTTGAACCATATCCTCACTGGTATCGCTCCGGCCAGTCATGTGGTAAAGAAATGAGAACAATGGCCGGTGATACCGCTGAAAAAGCAGCCCCATTTTATCGAGGTCTCCGTCTTTTACTCGGAGCATCAAGGCATTGTCGGATAGATTACTCAAACAGATTTAATGTTTTTAAAGTTAGATTTCACTGTGAATACCTCGACCACGGAAAAAGGTTACAGAAAATTAGCATAAAAAACTTAAATTAATTTTAAATAGCTGTAAATAAATAAGTTAAGGTATAAATCTTGGTTTTTTGAAAATTAATTTAATATGGAGTTTTGCGCATTCGGTGGAGAAACAGCAACACTGTACGTCGCTGGCCCATCAATGCGGTAGCCTATTTACCTTGAATGTCTTCGGAAGGAACCCGGCTGGCCATATTTTTGATGTGAATAAAATAAACCTATGAACTAACTGAATAAATGAAAACAAAGATTTTAGTAGCTGGCGCAACGGGCAACCTTGGCGGTCGCATCGTAAATGCGCTAATTGGACGAGGTGCGGATGTAAGGGCATTGGTTCGCACTGGCACAGACAACGTTAAGTTGGAAAAGCTGAGAACTGCGGGAGCGGAAGTGATTGCACTGGATATGACGGATAAAGCCGGCCTGGTCGAAGCTTGTAAAGGCGTATCTTGTGTAGTGTCGGCGTTGCAGGGCCTACGGGACGTGATTGTTGATCTACAGAGCGAATTGTTAAATGCTTCAATCAATGCAGGCGTTTCCCGGTTTATTCCATCTGATTTTTCAACTGATTTTACCAAACTTTCAAAAGGGGATAATCGAAATTTTGATTTAAGAAGGGAGTTTAATGAACATCTGGACAAGTCTACGATCTCAGGAACTTCAATTTTCAACGGAGCTTTTGCTGAAATCCTGACTTACAACATTCCTTTCTTGGATTTCAAAAACAAAAAGGTTGGGTATATTGAAGATACTGAATGGCGAGTCGATTTTACCACCATGGACGATACTGCAGCTTTTACAGCGGAAGCCGCACTCGATGCGAATGCGCCGCGAAACCTTAGAATTGCGAGTTTTCAGATCAATGCAAACGAGCTGGTGTCTTTGGCCTCTGAGATGTTGCATGCACAGTTTGAGTTGATGCGAATGGGAAGTCGCGAGAAATTTGCCGCCAGAGTCGCCCACGACCGAGCAGCGAATCCCCAAGGAGAAAATGAGGTTTTTCCAAGGTGGCAGCAGGCCCAATATATGCACAGTATGTTCAGCGCTCAGAATGCCTCACTTGACAATGAGCGGTACAAAGACCTCAAATGGACAAGTGCGAAGGAACTTCTTAGTAGTATTAAACGCTAAGAAACAGTGGCATATCCTGGTTTTACCAGGTTTATGCCACTGTTTGAACCTTATAAAATGGATGGATGGCGTTTTGGGTTAGTTTCGAATCAGACTTTTGATAAAATCATTGGAGATAAACTCATCTCGAAAAAATTCTTTTGAATCATAGTTCATCAAGCCGCTCGCAGACTCTTTCATTTTGGTCAAGGCTACTTTGATCAAACCGGGCCCTACGCTCACCCTCGACACACCGATCTCTTCGAGCCGTTTCAAATCACTTACGGCTTTGAGAAGAAGTACATTCAAGGGCATATTGGTTTCCTTGACTAACACTTCAATTGTCTCATAGCTGCTTATGAAAATAGGGTAGGCGCAGTCGGCTCCGGCATTTTGAAAAGCTTTTATGCGTGCTATTGCTTCCTGTGTAACTTCCTGGTCTGTTATATTTTGAAGAAATATATCCGTTCGTGCATTGATCACGATGGGAACTCCGCACTGTATTGCTGTCGTTTTAATCGTCTCGATTTTTCGGCATTGCTCGCTAATATCCGTCAAACCCTTTCCGCCTTCCAGTGAGTCCTCGATATTCAGACCAACGACACCAAGGTCGATCATGGCTTTTATGTTCTCACTGAGCTCTTCCAGACTTGTCGCATAACCACGTTCCAAATCTACAGTAACGGGCACATTTACTGCGGCCGTGATTTCCCCGATTAACTTTAACAGTGTAATGAAAGGAATTTTTTCACCGTCTGCATACCCATTGATCAATGCAGTGGCAACACTGGCCGTTGCAACTGAGGGGAAGCCGATTGTTTCCAAAAGCCGGGCGCTTAAAGCGTCCCAGCAATTGGGCAGGATGAGAAGTTTTTTCGATAGATGTTGTCGCCTGAATAACTCAGCTTTTTCAATGCGAATAGCTTGATCCATTGTTTAAATTTGTTCAGCGCTGTGATTTTATGCTTCGGGAGGTAAGTTAGTTGAAATCGCAATGCGATTCCAGCTATTGATAATAATCGCTACCATAATGACCTGAGAAGTATATAATTCTCCCAAAACCAGAACAGCTTTACTGTAAGTTGCATCTGAAACATGGCCGCTGATCAGGGTCACTTCTTCAGTCAAAGCCAGAATAGCACGCTCTTCTTCACTAAAAAGACTTGTTTCTCTCCATGCGTTCAGTAAATAAATTCGTTGTTCGGTTTCACCGATTTTTCTGGCATCGCGCGTATGCATGTTCAAACAGTAAGCACAGCCGTTTATTTGAGAAGCGCGAATTTTGATAAGCTCTTTGTGGATCGGGGTTATTTCGGTGGAGTCAACATATTTGTTGAATGTCAGCATTGCCTTGTAGGCGTTGGGCTCTGTTTTGCCCATATTCAATCTTGTTTGCATCTCTATTTTGTATTTTGTTTCCACAAAGTTGCAACCTTGATTTTCAAAAAAACTTAATCTTGATTAAGAAATTCAGTAAGACAGATTTTGGATTCCGGCTAAACTTTTTTCGCCCTTATTTTGCTCAAAAACTCGGGAGTAAAACCGAGATATGAGGCGATGATGTACTGTGGCACTCGTTGGACAAAAGCCGGAAACAAGTTATTAAAATGGCGATAACGCTCTTCACCCGTCATTGAAAAAATAAACTGAATACGCTGTAAAGTAGCAGAAAATGCTCTCTGAAGAATAACTCTGAAATAGCGCTCCAATTGTGGAACCCGTTGAAAGAGATCATCCTGCCTTGATTTGTCCAGCACTGCGACGGTTGAATGTTCGATTGCACGGATATTGAACTTTGATGGTTTTTGGGAGTCCATGCTTACGTAGTCGGTGATCCACCAGTTCTCGATTCCAAATTGTACGACCTGTTCAGTGCCCGATTCATCGGTCATAAAAAGGAAAAAGCAACCTTCCAAAATGAAATAATTTCCTGGGCAAATCTGCCCCTGTTCGAGCAACAGCTCCTTTTTTTTAAGCTTCTTGTGACTCAGGTAGGATAGGAGTACCGATTCTTCTTCCTTGCTTAGGGATACAAATTTGCGGATATGTTCGAAGAGCGGCTTATAAATTTCACCCATATCAATATCTATAACGTTTGACCTTTATTTCTGCTTCGCTGTCGCGAATCAATTCTTCAAGCCGACTTTTACGAGTGGTTTCCTGCTTGCCTTCCATCACCCAGTGGGTCGCCGGTTTTCGGTAAGACGGGGGCATTTTATTAAACCAACTCCATGCTTTTTGGTTTGCTTTGAACTGAACTTCAAACTCCTTTGAAAGCTTAACCTCTTCTTTTTCAAATGCATAGATACCTGATTTACTTTCGGTTCTGAGTTTAAAAGCTTCAATTCCTGCAGGTTGCATCAGTCCCTTTGAAGTGAGCTCTTCAATCTTTTTGATATTGACATTACTCCAGATACTGGTTGGTTTTCGTCGGGTAAAGCGTATCATATAGCGCTCATCATCAATCGATTTTCGAACGGCATCAATCCATCCAAAACAAAGCGCTTCATCTACCGATTGAGGCCAGGTCATGCTCGGTTTGCCACTTCCAACTTTATAAAAACCCACAAATAATTCTGTCTCCCTATCGTGGTTTTTCTCAAGCCACTTTCGGAAATCGGATTGGTTTGAAAAAAACGTGGGTTCGGTATCGAAGTTCATTTTTGGATTTTACTTGGCTACGATTAATTTTTTTCCACGGATGCACGATTTACGCTAATCAGATGATCCAGTTAGGTCGGAAAGGGAGGGCATAGACGTCTAAGGTGAACTTGTTATTTGACAATTGCAGATCATTGTTCTTCAACGACTTTTTTTATCTCGACAAGAATTGGGTTCCAGCCTTCACCGCCGTTAAAAGCTTCCTGGTACCGTCTTTCACCTTCCGCAACCTGATTGTAATCTCCTTGTGTGACTTTCAGGAGAGTCTGACCATTGTTGTCTTCAAGTGTATAGGTCACTGTAAGGTAATTTTCCGAAATATCATCAATATCCGAATTTGGATCGATGGTGGTGTATGCGAGATACTTATCAGGTTCGATCGCCAGAATTTCACCTTTTACAAAAACGATGTCCTTGCCTTCATAGTGACCCTTCCAGTCCAGGGAACTTCCCACGTTCCAATCTGATACCGTTTCACAGCCGAACATATACTTTTTTGTCTGCTCAGGATTTACAAGTGCATCCCACACTTTCGACGCCGGTGCGTCGATTGTGATTTCGTTTTTTACAATTAACGGCTCGCCCATGACTTGACTTTAAGGTTTGTGATTTAATAAAGTTGTGTTAATCCAACGCTGCAAAACTAGGCAGATTTTCATACCGGTAAGTTGCGCTTTATGGATTATTTCTAACCAAAAAGGGAGTCACTCCAAATTTTTTCTTGAATGCATTGTTGAAGTGCTGTGGCGTTGCATAGCCCAGCTGTACAGATATTTCAGCAGCTGTTTTATTGGTGTCGAGCAAATAATGATGGGCCAGATTCAACCGCTGATCGGTGAGATAGCCGAATACGGTGTTGTTGAAAACTTCTTTAAACCCCCGTTTGAGTTTATATTCATTGAGTCCAACAGTCTTTGCGATCTCGGATAAGTTGGGTGGACTATGTACGCGCTCATTGATCAAATCCCTGACGGCAATAATCTTTTCTTTATCCGTCCGGGTTTTAATAAAAAGATTGTTTTTTTCAGATGACACCCGGCATGCTTCGGCGGACAATACCAATAGTTCAATAGATTTGGAGAGAAGAAACAACTTTTTCAATTCCCCGGAATATTTGCACTGGATAATTTGATGTATCACCTGTTGAATGTTCGAATCAAGCGCACCCCAGGATTCACTTAAAAGCGCACTTTTACCATTGATGATGTTTTCAGCAAACCGCTGAAGGGGTTCACTGGCGTTTTCTGTGAATTTTAAAAATAGCTCTGTCGGAAACTGAACGCCAAATGTTTCGATTTCCAGTGTTTTGTTTTCAACGACCATGTCAAAGCCTTTGGAATACATCATGTTATGATGTCCGCCAACGAGATCAAAGGATTTACCAAGTTGTTTGTGGGTAAAACAATAGTCGCCCTTCAGTCCAAAATGCAGTCGAACTACGTCGGAATCATTACCGGAAGCAAAACGGAAAAGGGATGTGAATTCCGATAAGGCGTGACCAATCCGGATACCGTCACACAACCAGACCGTTCCATTCATTGTACCGTTTTCGAAAATTCTCTGCTGTTTCTCTTCCATAACCTCTAATCAGGCTTTTTTCAGAAACTCGGTTTTCAAAACAATATTCATCCCATCCACACGGCAGTCAATTTCTCCCGAACTCTCGGTGAGTTTGATGTTTTTGATCATTTTACCCCTTTTCAGCGTCGTGGAAGACCCTTTTACTTTCAGATCTTTGGTGAGCGTCACGGAATCCCCTTCGTTTAGCAACGTGCCGTTACTGTCTTTAACTTCCATAAAATTCGTTTTTGTAAGTGGTAGGGCCTTTAGTTATCTCGAAATGCCCTTTTAACTGGTAACAAAGTATCATAAGGTATTTTACTTATCCAAATCCCTGCATTCTTTTTCTAGGACGCCGCTGATAATGGTCGGAGCGAGTGACCATTTTGTCACTGTTTTATCGAGAAGTAGTGGATAAGCAGAATTTACCCCTCCGATATCACCAGTAGACATGCCCATAACGACGACGGAAATTTTCGAGTGCCTGATCACGTAGGAGCACATGATACAGGGTTCGTGGGTGGTATAAAGTAGGCTCTTGGAAAGATCTAGCGTCCCGAGCCGTTTGGCATCACGTATTGCTTCAATTTCAGCATGGTAGGTGATGTCTCCGAATGTTTTACCACCCTCAATTCCAGAGCCGATTATATTCCCGTCTAACACCAAAACACTGCCCACTGCACTATCGCCACGTGCTTTTGCCAATAAGGCCAGATCGATGCACTTGTGCATGAAGTAGTCATGATTTGTTGTAGACACGGCCATTTCTTTGAAATTTCTAAATGTAGATTAAGTCGCGGGCTGTATCAGATCCCAAAGGTTGCCATACATATCCTCGAAAACGGCAACCGTTCCGTATGGTTCACAAGCTGGTCCACGAATAATTTTAATTTTCTGATTTACAAGATTTTGGAAGTCTCTTTCAAAATCATCGGTGTGTAAAAACAGAAATACTCTGCCACCGGTCTGGTTTCCTACTCGGCTTCGTTGATCATCGCTGGCTGCCTTTGCTAATAGGAGCGAGCAGCCATTTGAGCCCGTAGGGGCAACGATAACCCAACGTTTTTCAACGCTCATGACGGTATCTTCAACAAGGGTAAAATTTAATTTCCTCGTATAAAAATCAATTGCTTCGTCATAATCGTCGACGACTAATGCGATGTGTGCGATTTTCTGTTTCAATATTGTAATTTTAATGATTGGGGTTATCAAGGAAGAAATTATTTTAGAATAATTTCAATGCGTTCAAGTTCTTCCTTTGAAAACGCTTGATTTTCAAGGCATTTTAATGAGTCAAGTAATTGAGAAACCTTGCTTGCACCTATCAAAACCGAGGTAACTCTAGGATCCTTTAATAGCCACGCCAGAGCCATTTGGGCAAGGGTTTGGTTTCTTTCAAGCGCAATTTCATTCAGACTTTTGATTTTAGCTACGATCTCAGGAGTAACCTGGTTTTCCTGCAAATGACCATCTGCTTTTGCGGCCCGGGAATCGGCTGGAATTCCTTTCAAATATTTGGCCGTCAAAAGACCTTGTGCCAACGGCGAGAACGGGATACAACCTACACCCTCATCTTCCAAAACGCGCATCAGTCCTTTTTCTGCCCAACGTTCAAACATTGAATACTTAGGTTGGTGTATAAGACATGGGGTTCCGAGTCCTTTTAAGATTGTGATAGCCCGTTTTGCATCTTCCGCCTGATAGTTGGATATGCCCACATATAGCGCTTTTCCCTGGCGCACCATCAAGTCCAGGGTAGCCATCGTTTCTTCAAGAGGCGTATTTGGGTCGGGGCGATGGGAATAGAATATATCCACATAGTCCAATCCCATGCGTTTGAGGCTCTGGTCAAGGCTTGCAACCATGTACTTTTTTGAACCCCATTCACCGTACGGCCCCGGCCACATCAGGTATCCTGCTTTTGATGAAATAATCAGTTCATCACGATATGATGCGAAATCCTTTTTTAAAAGTTGACCGAAATTTTCTTCAGCTGATCCAGGAGGTGGACCATAGTTATTTGCGAGGTCAAAATGAGTAATTCCATTGTCAAAAGCGGTGCGGAGAATTGATCGATAGTTTTCAAACACATCGACGCCGCCGAAATTATGCCACAGACCCAGGGAAATGGCGGGTAATTGAAGACCGCTTTTACCACAGCGGCGGTATGTCATCTGTTCGTAACGTTGTGGATTTGCGACGTAAGTCATTGCCTTAAAACAAAAATTAAGTAAAAAATCTAACGGTTTGCCTAAACCACCACCTTTTTTTTGAATTGACGGGAGCTGGCCTGACGGATGCGAAGATAGTAAATGTTGTTTTGGCCAATGGCTTGTCAAGAATTAAATATCGTGACCAAATGGACCTGCTGGAACGGTTCGCGGTTTATTTTTTGAAAACAGCAAGCCAGCTGAGAATAGGGTCTTCGAGATTTTAGAGCTTGTACCAGAACCAATAAAAGATAGAATTATCTACACTTTTGATGTTTTTGAAAGGAAAGGGCTTCAACGGGGTTTACAACAGGGGTTGGAAAAGGGCTTAGAATAAGGACTTAAAAGGGGAAAGAAAATTTTGTAAGATCCTTGCTTATCAATACTGATTTTCCGGCGTCCAAAATTGCAGTATTGGCGGAAACGTCTGAGGAGTTTGTCGTTAGAGTTCAATCGTCACTCAGGGCGTAATTGAATACTGGCTATTTCGTTTTTCTCGCGAATTCCTTAAAAGGCAAATCCCAGCTGAAAAGCAACTCTCGGCTTCTGCTCAGCTTTTTCCTTAGGGATATATGCACCAATCGAAATGGTCAGCACGTCAACCGGGGCGAGCCAGATTCCGCCTCCGTAGCTATAATGCCAGTTCCCTGAGTGTTCGTTCTCAACCCACACTCGTCCGTAGTCAAAGCTTCCAAAAATGCCATAGGTTAACGGAAGGGTAGGGTTGTAGCTACTGCCAAACCGTATTCTCAAATCAGTGCTGTGCCAAAGGCTGCTCTTTCCATAAAAGCGCTGGTTTCGATAACCGCGAAGCCCCTGGATTCCACCAATCACAGACATTTGGAAAAACTCGTACCCCTTTCCAAAGTTTACTCCTGTACCGATCTGAGAAGCCAAAACGAAATTTTCATTTTGATCCAGACTCTGGTAAAAGGCCAGCTGAGCTCTGAGTCCCGCGTATTTACGATCTTCTTTGAGGTTAGAAGTAAGATTCATTTCAGTGCGGAAATGAATACCTGAATGCGGCGAAAAGTAATTGTCTACATTGTTAAAATCAAAGAGCAACTTTGCCCCGGCGAAAAGCTTGGTGTTGAAGATGTCGCCCGGCAACCCGCTACCGTCTTTCGTCACAAAACGGCCAGCCGAACGATGAATATCCGATATTTCAAATGTGGGTCCCAGCGCGATAAACCCACTGTTGCTGGCAAAACTTTTCTTGATGGCAGGATATAGATGAATGGCACTTTGGCGAACCCGGTAGAAATTTTCCGGATCCACAATTCGAATAGACTCGTTTCCAAGACCTGTGTAATTAAACGAATACGTGGGACCGTGATAGTAGCTGTCTAAATAGAAATCAAACTTTTTGAAGGCATTAATAAAATCCCCCGTGTAATGCAGCTTGAATGCGTTTGTACTGAGGGCATAACTCCCGCCGAAATTCTGAACAGAAGCGTATGGTTCCTTTTTAAAACCGTATTTGATCAGATTGAAATTAGCACCGACGAGAATTCCGTCATCCGGATTAAAGCCCACGATGGGTAATGGCATGGTAATGTCGTAGTTGCTGTCTGAACTGCGGCGATCGTAAATGTTGAAGCGGTACTGTTTGGTACGTTTGTCTTTGATTTCTTTGTTTTGATTTACCGTATTGGCGCCGAGATCATCATAAATAATGGTTTTTCTGGAGCCGGATCTCACATTGGAACTATCGGTAAAAATATCCTTTCCAGTGCCTCCGATCATTCTCACTATGATCCCTTTGTTGACATCGCCCTTCACGATAAATTCATCATCATCACCGTTGCCATAAATATTAATCGCTTTGGTGATTGTATTTTCAAATGTCCGTTGATAGGATTGATCTTTCTTACGCCCCTTTTTGGTTATTTCGAAAGCAGTTACCCTGGTATGCGTGTCATCGAGCCTCTCAACTTCAAAAAGCTCCTTCTCCTCGGTACCGATGACGTTTACAGATTGTCCAATAAACGCGTAATGTGCTCTTGCAATTTCCAACAAGTGATCACGTCGCGTTTTTATGCTTTTGATCAGAAATGGTGCCGACATTTGCTGTGCCTTTGCAGGCCATTCCCTGAAAGCTTGCTCAATTACCTGATCTGTTAAATGCGATTGCACGTATTTAACCTGATCTTGCCACTGTTGCCAACTCAACTGGTTGAGGAATGTGCGGTCGAAAAGCCTGGCGCTCCATGTGTTCCATTTCAGGCTTTTTATTTCGGGACCAAAAGACTGTAATTGTCGAAGGAAGGGCATGGTAAGGCTGGCCAGGTTTGTTACCAGGCCATCATATTTTGAGAACGCCTGATCACGGTCTTTTGGAATAGGGCGATAAAGGACTTTGCCATCCGGCTGTTCTTTTGCCGCCCACGCCCACTGGTCATCATGCCTGTCCCAGTCACCAATCAGGAAGTCCAGCAAACGCGTCCTGAGCGCCCATTCTTCATCTACCTTATAATTGTTTTGCTCATACAGATTTTCCAGCATCTCCGGAGTATTTTCAATCCGGTCGGCATTGCCGAAGAAACTGTCCTTCTTCCATTTTTTTCCCGCAGGTCTTTCTTCCACAAGATTCATTCCGTTTCCAAATAGCTGGTTAAATGGACTTAAGCCTGGTTGGGCAGGTGCATAGTATAGTTCCGGATTTGGATGGTACACGTTGACTGCTTCGGCGAGTTTTGGTACGGCAGTTGGTGCGAAGGGGTGAGTTGATAGAAAGTTTTCCTGAGCTAAAAATTTTGCGGCTACCATTTTATTAAAAGGAAATGGCAAAAAACGGCTCACATCTTTGGTCATTCCCCGCAGTACATATTCCTTACCGCCGTTGTCATGTACGCGTAGTGAATTTGTTTGGTTACCACCTCCCATTTTCCCGGCAGTAACACCGCCTTTGTACGTAGCCAGGTCGAGAACCGGAAAGGGATATTTTTCCAGGTAAAGTTTACGATTATGCTCACCGAAGAGCACTTTATGGAACTTGTTTACTGGTTTTACCGGGTACCGCAAGAGCAACTGAGCCGAAGAGTCCGCATGTTGGGCATATTCAGTAAAATCAACTTTTGCTTCTTCAACGGGGCCTGAAAGTTTGTCCTTTATCTTTTTTTGATAAACCATTTTGGCCGATTGACCGTCATTATTGACTTCCCAATATTGCACCCAGGTTTCGCCGCCTTCGTAGAATGAAAGTGTGCTGTATCCAAGTTTACTGGTGACAAATTGAGAGCCTTTACCCATTCCTATCGGGCTATTCTTGGAGCCACTACCACTAACGATGAATTCCTGGCCATCATTTTCAATGAATTGAAGCGCATGTTCGTGACCGCTTGCAATAATGAAATTGCCGTTCTTTTTTGCCGCTGATAAGATCGCGGTTCGCAGATCCCTGTAATGTTTGTTGGCCATATCCTGCCGGGAACCAATAGTCCCTCTGAATAATGCACTCAAACTACCCAATCCCGGAAGTGGAATGTATAGATTTGGGTTCATTTCGGTTAGCGGGAAAACGTGTTGTTTGATCGTGAATTTGCCTCCATGCGGCCCGTAAGTGTATGGAGGGTGGTGCATCGCGATCACGATGTTCTTGTTCCGGTATTTCCTGATCGTGTTTTCGAAATTGAATTTGAAGGTTTCCCTGTTACGGTTTTCACATCCGTCGTTAATTTTCGTGTCCTTGTCCCAGTCGGTAAGCCACCATTGCGAATCAACCGCAATAATTACAACATTTTCATTGAGCTCGATTACCTCCGGACCAGAGCAGCCGTCCTTTGGAATGAAATAGGTTTCATATTGATCTTTGTCCGTTTTGCCCTGACGTTGGTTCAGGTAGGATTCGATGAAGTTTTCCTGCCTCTTTAAGCCCTTTCGGCCCCAGCCTCGCCAATCATGATTTCCAGGAATGAAGAATGGCCGTCCCTTGAATTCGTTAAGTGTTTCAAGCTGAGAAGTTATTCGGTATTCAGCCACCTTGCGGCTAGCTTGATCTTCTTTGGGCGGCATTCCGTATTCATAAATGTTGTCACCCAGAAATAGTGCTGAACTGTTTTTCGACTCAGTTGCCAGTTTGGCTTTTAGGTATTGCAGCACGGGAGCACGACTCTCTGGCGAATCGTTGCCGGCATCTCCGATCAGGTACATCGTGTGCTTCAGTACCTTGTCAGGAGCAGGAGAAAACTGCTCCCAGTTTTTAGCTTCTTTGGAATATTGTTGCCGGTAACTTGAGCAAGAAGAGATAATTACAAGGCTGACTAATAGCGAATAGGAGTATACTTTTTTCTTCATTTGCCGATATTAAAAATACTTCAATCTATTTCACTAATCTCTTGAATTTTAAAATATTACCTTCTGAGACGTCACTGCCTTCATTGGAAATATAGAGATTGCCCGCATTGTCGAAAGCAATTCCCTCGGGCTGATTAAATTTGCCACCCTCCAACTGAGCCGTTTCTTTGACCTTCCAGTTACTGTCGGTTACCACAATAAGTTTATTGATGGCTGAAATGATAAACCATTCCTTGGTAATGGGATTTTGAGCGAGCCCAGATGGTTTGAAACCGGTTTTCATTTTTCCGGCCTTTTCCTTTATTTGCTTTACATCAATTCGGAAATCAGTACTTTGCTTGGTAGAATCATCCAAATTTAGAATGTAGCCCGATAAGCTCTCCTTGGCTTGGTCGGAGGGACAGTTTTTACAAAGGATATAGAGATTTCCTGTAGTTTCTTCGCCGTACAGACTTTCAAATTCTCCTTTCGGTAACACATGCTTCCACTCTGTAACGCTATCGATTTCTTCCTGGTCGGTTGCTGCTAGCGGGAAGAAAACCATTGCGCCACTACTTTTTAGGATAACCACTTGACCGTTTACGATGGCCAGGTCTTCATAATCTCCCTTTTTTCCGAACTTGGTATGAAGCTGTTTTTTTACACCCAAGCCAAGTTTGAACAACTTCCCTTCTTCATCCTGAATGGCATAGACTGTGTCAGCATTGCCTTTGTTAAAAGCGATTCCCGATATCTCAAAAATACTTTCAGGCATGAAGAATTTTTCAGGCGTATCAAGGTCATATCCTGAAAGCGTTTTTTCTTTTTTATTTTCCGGCGAGCATCCGAACAATAAAACGGTCAGCAAGAGGGGGATGCTGTATTTTGAGTGTCGCAAAAACATATGTTTTTTAGTCAGTAAAACCACCTGAGTAGTGAGATGCAATCGCAAACGCTAGGACGGAAACAATGATGCCGAACATGAAAACATTGTAGGCGACCCTTAACAGACGATATTTGCGGCCAAGAACGACCCCTTGTGAATACACGTCTCTTGTGAGACTGCCGTACAAAAACTCTCTGTCGTTCATCATTTCCTGCATCCCTGCTGAATAGTCCTGAAAGTTCATCCTGTAGAAGTTTCCGAAGAAAAGAAGGTTGACATTTTTATCACGAATATTATCCTGCGTGAACGTTCCGTGCGGAAGAGATGGTCGTGTGGCCAATATTGAAAATACCATTGTGATGACACAAATCACAATCAGCATCATCGTCGGGATGGTCAGGTACGGGTTCTCTTCGAGCTTTCTGACCAGCACACTCAGCAGCACAGACAAAATGATTGAGGTGGTAGTAATCATGATATTGGCCTTGTTGTCAGCCATATCACTTAAGCGCTGGTGGTTATTGGAAGTGATCCTGAACATGGTTTCAATTCCCTTGTCAGGCCGATCGTATTTTGGTTTCTTGATTTCGGGGGCTTCGGCCTTTTCGTCTGTTTTAGCACTATCCTGCAACGGGAGATTAATGGGCTCTGACTCTTCTTCGTCCAATGCTTTTGACTTTAACTTTTTCAAATTTTTCATCTTAGCATCAGTTAATCTATCCTGACAGTAACTTGTGTGGTAGTGATGAGATTCCAAAAGCCTTATGGTGCCCAAACGCCAATCACTCTTACTGATTTTTTCTCCCTTTCTCCATTCGGCTTCCTTGCGCATGAGTTTGTTTCGCTCCGCAAACTTCTCGGTACCAAAATGAAAGAGATCTGCGTCACATACAATTTGTTCCAGCAGGCTGTTAGGTGACTGGGGCAATTTGGTTGCCATTATACAGCCTTTTACAGTAGTAATTTGCTTTTCATGCACACCTTTCTCTTTCAGAAAATCTTCCGCTGCAAGTGCACCCCTTTCCTCGTGGCCATTGGATTCACCGGTAAAGTATCCCATATCGTGAAACCACGCTGCGGTGGTTACAACAAACCGATCTTTTTCATCCAGTTGGTAGTGGTCTGCAATTTCTGATACGTGTGCAACCACTTCTTCGGTATGTTCCCGGCTGTGATAAACGAACCCGGGATTTTGATGTTTCTTAAAAAAATGGACTAATTCATGTCTTACGTCTTCAGTTAAGTCGCTATAGTTCATACGGTTTGATTTTCAACAAGAGCCAGCTCCAGTGATTGTTTCCAGATTCCATCCAAATTTATACCGACACGCAATGCCCTCAAACCAGTAACGCCCTGTAACTCTTCAAGCTCCAGACGTTCCAGATCGTCAGTCAACATGCCCTGTTCCTGTAAATATCTGATATATTCCACATATTCGTCAGCTTCTTTCTCATTAAAATATACCATCGCTATTTTGCCAGGTTGTGTGAGGCGCTCATCGCTACCAGCTATATGGACTTTATCAATTCGTTTTTTGATGACGTGGTAACGGATGTTGTAAGCTCCCTCGACGTCGAACCGTCTTTCATCATCCCGGAAGCTGATATCAATACTTCCATGATTGATAAAGATAAGCTGGGTAGTTTCAAGTGGCTTTTCCATCGTTGGTAGGAGCGCGTGCGTGATTTTTGCAATCGCAGCCATACTGGTCAATTGCCACAGTCGTATATTTTTGAGGTATAGGTTGCTGAATACCTTTTGTGGGGCAATGGATTGGCCAATGTAAATGTCATACTCAACACCATCCGTTCTGAACTTTTCGAAATAACATGGATAGGATTCCTGAATTTGGTTCTTAAAGAGGTCTAGATAGGTGTTCAGGGCCATATTTATGGTCTGCATCGAAGATTCTAGTGCTCTTCTATTGGCATAGGCCGAACCTGTGTTTTCATTTACAACGGCATCATATCTCATCAGGATACTGGAAACCTCAGGGTAGCTATCGCGGAAATGTAGCAAAAATGGATTGACCTCACTTTCGAAAAACTCTTTCACCTTCATTTCCTCATGATCGATGGAATGATCTTTTATCTTACTAATCCATTTTTCGCACTTAAACACCAACTCATCCAGCAATCCCATGCCGACCTTTTTCTTAATCGCGCATATGGTTTGTATCAATGCATTAAACTGCACGATCAGGTCATCACTCAGGGCTTTATTTCTTTCGATGGTGGAATTGCGAATGTCAATGGCGCCATACAATGGAAAAACGTTCCTGAACTGAATTCGTTCTATTTCTACATTTTGAGGTTTTTCAATATCATCTCTCAAATAGTGCCAGGCAACTTCTTTGAACTTCCACTGCACCGAGGGCTGTATGGACGTGAACTTATCTTTTATAATATCGTCGATTCGGGTATGGAAATCATCAATGTTGTTTTGCAGGATTTGCGCGATAAATGGCAGTGCAGTATCTAGTCTTGACAGTAAAGTTTCGGTCAGTAAATTGTCCTTGCGCGAGTATACCTCCAAAACGCCGGCGATGTGGTTGTTGTAATAAACTGGAATGAGCGCATACGATCTTACACCGTTATTAACCAGGAGCTGCGTAAAATGATCGTCAGGATTGGTAAGGTGAATATCATTAAGCAAAAAAGGTTTTGGGTCCTGAAAGTAGTCACCCGCCATTTTTTGAAATTCCTCTTCGTTCATTCCATTTTCCAGAGCATTCTTCATCACCATACTGTAGGTGTAGCTCTCATGATTGAAAACAACTTTGGAATTTATACGTAATACCGGAAGCAACCCGAAGTCAACATCGCTATTCCCGATGAGTGTTTTTAATGACTCCGAAATGTCTTGAAAATAGGACCCATTGTCATTCCTGTTATGATTCAGAATTACGTTTTTAATTCTTTCAACAGCATGGTCAGCAGAAATGTCGGTCAATTTAATGATTGAAAAACCCTCGAAATGTAGTTTTGAAAGTGGCAGTATCTCTGCCAGACTGTTCCAATCTACGTTATCCTTTAATTGGAAGTTGTCAAATTTCAGTTCGGGGAGATCTTCTTTAGGAAATATGTCGACGAAACTTGTATCCAGCATTCCATTGTAAAATCGGGGCAAATTGGTGGCTTCATCAATGAACGAAAAGATCATTTCACTCTTGTATTGTAGATCAAAATTGTACAAGCGTTTAAGAATCAACGCATAAAGAACTTGTACTTTCTGCTTCTGTACTGAAGGATCTTCTTCTTCTTCTTTAATGATTTTGCAACTTAGCTGCCCCGTATCCTTGTCAGTTAGCAAATTGTACAGAGCGGATGTACCAAAAAATATTTTTGGATCCAGCGGCGTACTTAATGCCCACAAGACCTCTTTTTCATCTGCCACCGGGGGTAACATTACCCCATAGATTAAATTGAGTTGCTCTTCAAATTGCCCTATGTTTTTTAAATCAATTGTCTCCAGAAATTTTGGATCAGCTGTAAGTTTGGCAAGGACAAATTCGAAATATTCCTTTTTAATTGTAGCCTCTTCTGAGATTCTTTTTTTAATATAATTTATGAATTTTTTGAAAGATAAAGCTTTACTTATGCCGCTCACGTAATGAGAGGAAGCAGTGTTTATTTCAAGTACTTGTGTCTTCATTCGTCTTGATGGACGTATTTTGTGTCCGATTTGTAAAATTTTTATTTGAACATATAACAAAAAGCGCTGAACTGCGTTCACGAGGATCAAACTTTCTTTGCTCCACTTAGAATCGGAACGATTGGAAAAGTTATATTTTTATGTTCCCTCGATTTCGCTTTTCACTACATGGATGTTCGATAAAATTCGTCTTTTATGTTTAGACCCACAATAAGTTATGATGGAAGTACATTAACTTTGATATACGGCTGTTTTATTTGTTTTTTTGGTAGCCATTCTAAATACTGTCAGAGTATAAAACACACATTTCAATGACGCAGGTGGATTTTGAGGACATATCGTATTTACTCAAGGGCAATTCAAAACAAAGAGCTGCATATAAAGCCCTTACTGAAAATCTGGTGTTTGAACAGCTTCTTGAGTTTGATCCCATACTGGTGGGCACAATTCCTATTGCCATTGATATTGAAACCAGCGACCTTGACATTGCATGCTGCTTTTCAGACCATGACCGATTCATAAGAGGAATTAGTTATTGTTTTGAAAATTATGATGACTTCGAAATAGGGGATGCTGTTGACAAGGAAGGTATTGTAGTTACGTTCAGAGCAGATGACTTTGAAATAGAGATATTTGCTCAGACAATTCCGACAAGAGAACAAGCCGGTTACAGGCACATGATGATCGAATATCAGTTATTGTGCCGGCATGGAGAGGCGTTTCGTAATGCAATTATCGAGCTCAAAGAGCAAGGTCTAAAAACGGAGCCTGCGTTTGCAAAACTATTGGGTTTGCAAGGCGATCCTTATGAGGCGCTTCTAAAATATGATATGAATCAATCAACAGCTAAATAATGGGGAAAAATATTCCAATTCGTGCAATCATTACAGGCACAACAGGCATGGTAGGCGAGGGAGTTCTGCATGAATGTTTGCTGGATTCCGATGTAGAAGCAGTACTTGTGATCAATAGGAAACCTTGTGGAGTGATAAACCCGAAACTATCCGAAATTATCCATACGGACTTCTTTAATCTCTCGGCAATTGAGGATCGCCTGAGCGGCTACAATGCATGTTTTTTCTGCCTGGGCGTGTCATCAGTCGGAATGAAAGAACCGGAATATTATAAAATGACCCATACGCTCACGATGCATGTAGCGGATACGCTTTGCAGGCTTAATGCAGATATGATTTTTGGATATATTTCTGGCGCCGGTACAGATAGTACTGAGAGGGGGAGTTCCATGTGGGCGAGAGTAAAGGGTAAAACGGAAAACGATCTGATGAAACTTCCGTTTAAAAATGTATTTGCTTTTCGGCCAGGATATATGCAATCAACGCCTGGACTTAAAAACACACTTCCTTATTACAAATATGTATCCTGGCTATACCCGGTTTTACGCAGGCTTTTTCCCAATTATGTGTCTACATTGGCGCAAATGGGCAAGGCCATGATAAATTCGGTAAAATATGGTTATAATAAGCAAGTGATTGAGGTACCGGACATCAAAGCCTTGGCGGCGAAATAATGCTCATTTAGTTAACAACTTCGTGACCCAACCGCCGCCTGGCGCCATTTTGATGGTCAGCTTGTCATTTTTTCGAAAGGTTTTGGTCGAAATATGGTAGTCAGAAGCGTGCTTGTCCGCATTAACACCATCCTCGCAAATTGTGGCATCGTAAATCGCCTCATCTAAAAATGTAAGTGAGAAGCTTAATTCTCTGGGCGTAAGATCATTCATTGCTCCGATATACCAGTTGTTATCCTTCTTCCGAGCCGTGACGATGTAATCGCCCAGTTTCGCATCAACAACAATGGTGGTGTCCCACGTTGTCGGCAGACTTCCCAAAAGGTTCATAAAATCCGGCTCCAAAAGTCCCTGGGACGGGTTCCCGGAGAAGAATTGAATCGGGCTGTCATAAACCAGAAACATCGCCATTTGTTGCGTTCGGGTGCCCATCGACATGACATCTGCCGGATTCGCTCTGAAACCTGCTTTTGTTCCGTTGCTCAACAATCCGGGCTCATAATCCAACGGGCCTGATGTCATTCTTATAAACGGTAATAGCAGGTTATGATCCGGCGTGGCTTTTTCACTCCACATATTGTACTCCGATCCCAGAACCGCTTCCCGAGTAAGCACATGCGGGTAAGTTCTGTTAAATCCTGCTGGCTTAAAGGCTCCGTGAAACATGAGCATAATTTTATGGCGCCCGCAAGCCTGGGCAATTTTATGATAAAAATCCACGGATTTTTGGTCATCCCGGTCGATGAAATCCGTCATGATGAAATCAACACCCCATTTATTAAACTGATCCAGAGCTGGTTCAAGTTGCCGTTCGAGCGTCATCGCCAGAGTCCACATACCTATTTTGATCTGCCTCGCTTTGGCATAGGAAATAATCGCTTCCATATCGATCTCCGGCGTAATTTTGAACAAGTCATTGTTATCACTCCATCCTGCGTCCATGAGTACCTGCTCAAAACCAAATCTTTTTGCAAAGTCAATGTAGTACTTGTAGGTGTCAGTATTAACCCCACTTTTGAAAGGAACATTAAAAACATTCGACGATATGATCCACTCCTCAGTCGATTTGCGGGGCTTGATCCATGACACATCGGGAATTCGTGATGTAGAAGCCAGCCGATAAACCAGATCATTGGCAGGCAGCTGCTTATCTTCGGCAGCGATCATAATTACACGCCACGGGAAGTCTCGTGTACCTTTTGAGAGTGCTATAAAGGGCTCTCTTTCTGACACATAGCGTTGGGAATAAAGACCGTCCAAAATTTTCTCTTTTTTCGGGTAAGGGGCAAATTCACCTTTCAAACCCATTTTTTCGCTGCTCCTGAGAAACATCCCGGGATAGTCTTCAAGATCCGACTCTGTGATAACGAACTTTGGGCCAGCTGCTGACACTGCAAGGACTGGTGTGAAGAGTAAACTTTGAGCGGAGATGCTGTCCAGATGTTTTATATGGTATGGTTCTTCAAAACTGGTATGATAGATATCCTGATTATCTCTGGGAACGACCTGCGGATAGTAGAGTACGTCGTTCGAAGGGAAGTTGAATTCAGCCAGTTCGCTTTCAATAACAATGGAATCTTTCAAAAAAGTGGATATCCGGTAAGCTATCCCATCATTGTAAACCCTGAAAGTAACACCAAAAGAATTGGTAAATCGGTAAGTCACTTCGTTATATACATCCGGAATTTTTCTTCTTTTTTCTGGAACTGGCGAAATAATGATTTCGCTGACAGCACGCGTTTTAATCTTTGGTTTTAAGAGATTTCCTGACAGATTTCCAGCCTTTGCAATGCGCATGTCAATAACAGACGGGGCAATGATCGCGCGGTCATTGTGGTAAACAGAATAACTAAAACTTTTACCCAGAGTGATGGCCAATTTGATCGTGCCATCGGGAGAGGAAACCGTATTACTTCCGGCAGAATACCCAAAGTATGCAAAGTGAACAAGTAACAGCGATAAAGGTATCAATTTCATTATATAATAAGGACGCGACTTTTGCAACTGAATTTCCGGTGAATACCGGGCAAGAAAAAGGACAATTTTTTCAAAGATAAATTTTATTCTACCCCGGATCCTTTGGGGAATAAAATTTTTTTTTGAGAGGTAATTTGCTCCAATATTTTAAACGGTTGATATTGAACTGCTTAGTATTGATGGTTTGCGGTACACTGATTTTAATTAAATTCATTTCGTAAATTTTGTTACTGATCTCCAACGTTTTGTAGGAAAAATGTGTCATCACCCAAACTAATTTATATGAAAAGTCTTCTGCTACTAAGTGTCGTATTTTTTGCGCTCGCTTGTACACCGGAATACAGTGACGATCCTGCCGGTAAGCCGTTCTTTGACAAGACAGGCTATCGGCCGATTTACCAATCGGAGTCCGAAATCAATAACGTTTTGGTTGGTTTACCAACGGCGTTATCGGATCCAGGCAAGATATATCTCCGGGAACCTTATCTGTTTATCAATGAAAAGGGTAGAGGAATTCATATTTTCGATAATGCCGATCCAAGGAACCCCAGGAATATCTCATTTATATCAATTCCTGCAAATTTCGATATCGCTGTGAAGGATGATTGGCTCTATGCCGATAATGCATCTGATTTGCTCGTGTACGATATCAGCGATCCCAAGCAACCGAAACTAAAAAAGAGAATCGAGGACGCTATTCCTCTTGTCAATTATCCACCATATACAAATGTTTATTTTGAATGCGTGGATGCAAGGAAGGGAATTGTAATGGGTTGGGAAAAGGTGGATATGCCAACGAGGCCGGGTTGCTACAGATAATTATAAAATCTACATGCTAAATTTATACAGGTATTTGAATATGAAAAAGCTAATACCCATTTTGTTCATTGCCCTTATCGTAGCAGGCTTGATGATTTTGCTGGCTTCTTGCCAGCAGTCTGGCGGGGATGTTTCACCGCAAACCGGCGTGGGAGGGTCTATGGCTCGTTTTGCCATTACAGGCAACACTTTGTATATCGTTTCAAAACAGAGTCTCGAAGTATACGACATCACCAATGGGGGCGACCCGGCCAAGACGGTTAAGAAAGATTTGGCGGTAGGTATCGAAACGATTTTTCCATATCAGGATCATTTGTTTATCGGGGCTACCAGTGGGATGTATATTTTTGATAACAAAACGCCCTCCAATCCTGTCCAGATCTCTCAGTATTCGCATGTACTTTCTTGCGATCCGGTGGTTGCAAGGGGGAAATATGCTTATGTAACGCTAAGAAGCGGCGTTGCATGCCGTCCCAATGGAGGCCAGAGTTCGCTGGATGTCGTTGACTTAAGCAATCTTCAGAGCCTCAAAATGGTCGACACGCAACGAATGGTCAGTCCGTATGGTTTGGGCGTCTCTGGCAACATGCTTTTTGTTTGCGAAGGGGACAATGGGTTGAAGATTATGGACTTATCTAATCCTGCCAAGCCTGTATTTAAGACCCAATTTAAAGATGTACCAGCCTATGATGTGATTGCGCTCGATAGTAGCGTGGTGCTTACTGGCAATCATGGTTTGTTTCAATATCGGTTTGACAACAACGACAATATGGAATTACTCAGTAAAATTCCGGTACAATGAGTAAATCACTACTTACACTTGCGTTAGTCTTTTGCTTTGGAAATGCCTTTTCGCAGATTGATGCGGGAAAGAGCAAAGATCACTTGATCATCAAGTTTTTGCCATTAGGCATGTTCGACATAGACAACACGTTTCAAGTGGGTTTGGAGGTTCCTTTGCCCAAAACCAGTTTTAGTATTCAACAAGAGGCAGGTTATGGTCATTCACTTTTTAACGTCTGGTATCAGGGCGACAACAAGCATCCTGATAAAAATACAATAAAGGCCCGGACCCAATTTAGGTTCTATTTTTTCGAAAGAAGCCGCATGCGGTCTTACGTTGCTGGCGAGTACCTTTTTAAACGCGTAGTAAACAAAGACAACCAATGGGTCGGGCAGGATTGTATCTACGACAACTGCGCCTACTTTGAGAAAAAAAATGTCCGGTTTGGCAGGTTTGTGAACGCTGTACATGTTAAGGCCGGCTGGCAGTTTTACTTCCAAAACAGGATGACCATTGATGTTTATACCGGGTTTGGTCTCAGGAATATAAAAGGACGCAATTTAACCCAAAACGCAGAAAACGCCAGGTTGGACGATGATTGGCTAATTTGGCAGGGCGGCTATCGCGAAAGAAATGGGACTTACGATCAGGTGTTTCCGAGCCTTTCTTTCGGCTTTCAAATCGGGGTGGCCCTTGGAAAATTTGATAAGGGTAAATCAAAATAGGTTTTGAGATACGGAACCGAATCTATTTAGCCCGGGAATATATAAATGAATCTCCCTTGAGTAGGGGGTGTTGACCTACAAGGCCATTTTTTGAGAATGTTAATACAATGTTGTCTGAAAAGATTTCAGCAATCCATGGCTCAACCCTGAATTCAAAATAGTTATCGGTTTTCTGAATAGGGAAGGTGGAATACCGCTCCGGGCAAAACTTAAAAAACAACTCGATAGATGCCACCGCGGTTTTTGGTATCTGAAAAATCCCTTCACTGTCTGTCTTGCCATAATGGTCTCCGGTATTTGAGCGTATCGTTACTTCAAAATGAGGCAAAAGCTGACTATTTGGTGCTGTTATCTTAACAGTTGTGAGGCTGTCTGGCGTAGATTTACTTTCTGTTAATGCAAAATCAACTAGAGGCTTTGGCCCACATTTTAGCGTGATTTTTCCTTGATTAAAGCTCCAGGTACCGCGTCCTTGCCTGTCCATTGCGCCGTACGAAAAATAGAGTTCAAAAGTGCTGTCAGGTTTTAAAAGAATAGCTGAGGCAGTTTCCATCACGCCTTGTAAGTGATATTCACCCGGGATAGAAGCAGGCTTCGTTTGAGCAAAAATGTTGCAGAAAGGTGAAAGAAAAAATAGTATGCTTAACGTCCTAAAAAAATCCCTCATATCACAATCCCGTTTAATGTTCGTAGCGTTGTTGAGTAGTAGGATGCAGCTGCGAGGACGCAAAACATGATTGGTTATGTCCTCGCAACCCACAGCACAAGCCTACTGTAAAGCAATTTACATAAAACAAAATTGTTTTAGAGCATTAATTATCTATCGGTTTAGAACGGAGTTTTCTTTCGGAACGATTTAATGAGGTGTTTTTTACGAATTATCTAAATATTGCTTTTTTCGTATTTAACAACCAAATGCTTCTTCGGCGCAAGGCTGCTTAAGTACGCGTGGATTGCCTCGAGATCGTATTTTTTCATCCCGGCATACATATGCCATGGCATGGGACTGTTCAGTTCAGTTGGTGATACAGGTGCGAGTTTATAGTTGGAGTCAGCATAAACTTTAAACCTGTTCACAAAAGCTTCCTTACTCCATTTGCCGATTCCAGTTTCCTGATCCGGCGTAATGTTAGCAGAGCGTACAGTCCCAACCGGCGACTTGAACTCCATGCCACCACCAAATTCCGTCCCGGGGATTTTGGCGCCTTTATCTGTCTGACTATGGCATTCCACGCAGCTGGCCGCGTTGATCATGTATTTCCCATAAGCGAGGATGTCGGAAGTATCTGGCTTCGTCACAAATTGAGCGGGTGACGGCATCGTGTTGACCAAAACATTAACCGGAAAATCCAGTGCAGGAGCAGGAATCTTGCGGTCCACGGGTTTTAACGTTCTTACGTAGGCGATGATGCTGTAAATATCCTCCTTATCCATCTGACCATAATTGTGATACGGCATAAGCGGGAAAAGTGGACTTCCGTCACGACTTACACCTGTTGTTACTGCCCTGAAAACTTCGCCGTCCGTCCAGCTCCCGATGCCAGATGGAGTAATATTTCGGGCATAAATTGTTCCCGGGAAGCCCTGATTTGGGTCGAATATTTCGCCGCCGCCACCCAGATTCCCTTCTGCCAGGGGACCCGCAAACTTTGTCCAGTCGCGGGTGCTATGACAATCCATACATACTGTGACATGGTGGGCCAGATATTCACCACGCGCTATTCTTGCGGGTGTCCGTTCTATGGTAAGTGCTTCCGGTTCGCCTGTATTGGGAAGTGCGGTCTTTACATACGTGATTCCTGCGAAGACAGCAATGATGAGGACTCCGAGAAGAATTCCTAAAATTTTTAAAGCTTTTTTCATTTCGTTGTGTTTTAGATTTACGGTGAATAACGTATTAGAGGAAAGCGGGTACCCGAAATCAGTATCAGCGCTGTGACTTAAAGCAACGATCGGGAAATCTTTACCTTTTTTGGATTGAAAAATCAGGGATAATACGTTGAATCAGGGATTTAGGGCTACTATTTCAGCTACTACCGTCCGATTATTCATTGGTCCGCTGGTAATTCCGTGAGCATTTATTTTAGGAAGTTTTTAACAAAATGGACCTGGTAAGAGATTTCATCTAATATCATATGAAATGATACTGTCGATTTCTCTTAGGATTTTACTTACCTTTTTCAAACCTACTTCTGAATAATGTTCTCAAAAGGATAAATTGGTACGAAATATAACTAATATTGGAATTAATATGGAATATTGAGGCTATGACGGATTATCATAATATTGAGGAGGCGGTTTTGTGGGGTGATTTTAGAAACGGGGACAAGGATGCGTATGAGTTCATGTATCGCAAATTTGCTCCGGTATTGTATAACTATGGATATAAAATCACTTTAAATAGAGCGCTTACCCAAGACTGCATTCAGGATTTGTTCATGACACTGCTTACCAATAAGGCTAAACTTGGCGCAACTACTTCAATAAAATTTTACCTGTACAAATCTCTGCGCAGAGACCTGATGCGGGCAATCAAGAGTGATCATCGATTCGTAAATCAATCGGACCAGGATGACTCCGTTTTCAATGTGGTATTCTCCTATGAATCAGAACTGATCGAAGAGCAGATGTCTGCTGAACGTTCGGCAAGTCTCAACAGAGCGCTTGAAAACCTTCCACCGAGGCAGAAGGAGGTAATATTTCTTCGTTTTTATGAGAATTTGAGTTTTGAAGAAATTGCTGAGGTCATGTCCATTGAGCAAAGCTCCGTGTATAAAATCATTTACAAAGCCATTGATAATCTGCACGGTAAACTGCTTGTTGAATACTCGATGGTACTGATACAATTACATTTTTTGAGTAAAATTTGATTAATCAAAAATAAAATTGGATTAAGAGGGGATAAACGGGTGTACCCGATTCATTTAGAAGGTATACAGGTCTAAATGAATGTAAATGAGTGATCCATCAAATGCATATAGTTCTTTCACGGCAGTTAAATTTGTTCTTGATGAAAATTTTGTCAGATGGGTAAAGAACCCTTCGTATGATGATCTAAAATTCTGGGAACAATGGCTCCACGAAAATCCGGAGAAAATGGAGGTAATAACCGATGCCCGGCATCTGGTGACGCACCTGTCGTTTGAAAAGGATCTCAATACATCTGAAAATATTGATCAAACCTGGAACGTACTTTCAGATCATTTTGACAATACCCAAAATTCAGCTTCTTTAATAATCCGTCTTCTCTCGTCTTATCAGAGAATTGCCGCAGTGCTGGGCTTATTAGGGCTGATGGGCGCTTTCATCTGGTTTTGGGCAAACGGACAAACCACCACTTCCAGCTATAAAACCGGCTTTGGTGAGATTTCGCGTATAGTTCTTACCGATAGCAGCGAAGTTATTCTAAATGCCAACAGTACCTTGAAGGTTGTGATGGTTTCGGGGCTGAGACCACAGAGGGAAACCTGGCTTACCGGGGAAGCCTTTTTTAAAGTGAAGCATCACAAGAAGCCGCAAACCTTTATCGTTCACACTTCGAATGTTAATGTTACCGTATTGGGAACACAATTTAACGTTTTCAATCGCCGTCATGAAAGTGCTGTTGTTTTAACTTTCGGAAAGGTGAGGATTAACAACACCAAAGGGCAGGACAATGAGCTCATTATGAAGCCGGGAGAAATGACATTCTTCTCCGACACAAGCAAAATATTTACTGTTAAAACAGTTAATCCGGAAAATCATCTCTCATGGATACAGCAAAAGCTGGTCTTTGAACATACGCCTATTAACGTTGTTGCTCATGTTTTGGAAGATACCTATGGACTTTCTGTGGTGATTTCAAAGGCAACACTAGCCAATAAAACCTTTACTGCCACGCTGCCTACAAATAATTTACCGGTTCTTCTGAGGGCGATCGAAGAATCCTTTAACGTGAATATCACACAGACTGACCAGAAACTATTCATCACAGACAAATAATCTACAAGCACACAAATGAATCATTTATTTAAACCGGTTATCAGGTACTGCCTGTATGGTGGCGTGTGGGCATGCTTCCTTTTTGGGCCGGAAAATAGCCTTGGGCAAGAGATACAAGTAAGTAGAAAGGCTGAGAAGATCTCCGGAACTACCGGCTCCAAAAAGCTCCTGAAGAAAGTATTGCAGGATTTTGAATCGCAGTATCAGGTTCATTTCGCTTATGACGACGTCTTGATCGATGGTATGACTGTTTTGCCGACGGTACTTGCGTCGGGGGATCTTGGGGCGAAACTCAAGCAACTTCTTTTACCAATTGGCTTACACTACAAACTTGTAGGTAAGAGCTTATATGTTATTCAGAAAGCTCCCGGGAAAACAACATCGGATCTTTTCACTACAGAGCCTGCACATTCACTGGCAGCGAGTGTGATCCAGCGGACCATATCAGGTACCGTGGTGGATGAAAAAGGGGACGCTGGAATAGGAGTCAGCCTGCTCCTAAAGGGTACTTCGATTGGAACCACCACGGATACCAATGGCAAATTCATGATTAACGTCCCGGACGAAGGTGGGACGCTTGTTGTGTCTTACATCGGTTATCAGTTACAGGAAGTTGTGATCGGTAACAGAAGTTCTTTAGGCATTTCAATCGTTCCTGATATTAAAAGCTTGAACGAGGTGGTGATCGTCGGCTATGGTATCCAGAAAAAGTCGGATCTGACTGGTGCATTATCAATTGTTTCTGGTAAGGACATTGCCAATTTACCGATGAGCAGCATTGATCAGGCTTTGCAGGGAAGGACTTCCGGGGTCAATGTAACGCAGAATACGGGTGCTCCTGGTGAAGGTGTGAGTGTAAGGATCCGCGGTATCGGTACAATCAATGACAACAGTCCTTTGTTTATCGTTGATGGAATTCCCACAAAGGATGCGTTCCAGATTTTGACGCCGGGCGACATTGAAAGTATTACCATTTTAAAGGATGCTGCGTCGTCTTCCATTTACGGAGCAAGGGCGGCCAACGGCGTGATCCTGGTGACAACCAAAAGGGGGAAAACAGGCGAGCCGCAGATCAATTTCAGCGCTTATGGCGGAATTCAGCAGCACGGAAAGCTGATTAAGATGGTTGATACGCCCAAGTATGTGGAGTTGTTTAATGAGGCAGCTACCAATGATAACCTGCAGCTTAACAATCCGACGCTCAATCGAAAACTTATCCCGGCAGGATTGGTCATGGCTAATACGGATTGGCAAAAGGAGATTTTCAGAACGGCACCGATTCAGAGTTATCAACTGACCGTCAGCGGTGGAACGGATAGAGTGAAATACCTTTTGTCTGGTAACTATTTCAATCAGAAAGGGATCGTGTTGAATTCAGGTATGGACAGGTATAGCCTCAGAGCAAATCTAGACATCAATGTTTCAAAAAAGGTGAAGTCTGGTACAAATATTAACCTGCTTTTCAGCCAAAGAAATATCGTTGGAAGCTCAGGTGATGGTTACGGCGGAAACGGTGGGAGTGTGGTCCGTTACGCGCTTTTCAGGACACCCGCCATTCCAGTATACGACGCCATTGGGAATTATAGCGACCTGCCCGATTATCCTCAGTTTTTTGGAGATGGATATAATCCGGTGGGGCTTGCGATGAAAATGGACAACAAGGAAAAGAGATACCGGGTATTCGGTAACACTTTTTTAGAATACACGATTTTCAAAAACCTCAAATTCAAGTCTGACGGAGGTCTTAACCTGGATATCCTGAACCAAAAGAGATTCAACGAAAACTGGGGTACCAATTTTAGAATCAACAGCCCGAGTACGCTGAGTAATACGGTGCTGATTACTTCGGCGCTAAATTGGAACAATACGTTGACTTACAGCAAGGTTTTCAATGAGAAGCATGACATCAGTTTTCTTATTGGAACAGAGGCAATCAAAAGTATTACAAAGGCAATTGGTGCATCGGATTACAATTTCATTGATCAAATCGAAAACCTACGGTATTTGGGTCAGGGGCTTAATATCCAGTCGCGAGGGGTCTTTGAAAACGATAACCGATGGTCCCTTCTTTCGTTCTTTGGAAGAGCTACGTATAGTTATAAAGGTAAATACCTTGCTTCGGCCAACGTGCGTCGGGATGGTTCGTCACGTTTTTCTGAGGCCAATCGTTTTGGTAACTTTTATTCAGGCTCTGTCGGCTGGAATATTGACCGTGAAGATTTTATGGCATCCCTTGTTCCTACCATTTCACTGTTGAAATTAAGGGCAAGTATCGGGCAGCTTGGAAACCAGGATATTGGTAATTATCCGTGGGCTTCGTTGCTTGGAAGTGGTTTCAATTATCCATTAGGCTCTGAATTGTCACCGAATCCAGGCTATGCAATCGTTAGCCGTGGCAACAAAAATGTCAAATGGGAATCGTCGACCCAGGCAGATGTAGGCCTTGAAGTTGGCCTTTGGAATGACAAGCTGGTGCTGGTTGCCGATTATTTCAATAAGAGAACCTCTGATATGCTGATCCCCATTCCTGTTCCCAAAACGGGTGGAAGCTCGTCGGCACCTTATGTGAATGCGGGAAAAGTGGAAAACAAAGGGCTTGAACTCGAACTGACCTACAAAGATGTAAAAGGTGAATTGTCTTACAACATTTCGGGAAATGTGACTCTTATCCGTAACAAGGTGCTTTCACTAAGTAGCGGTCGTCCTGTTCCGGGTGGAAGAATTGATAACGGCGTCTTCGCTACCCGTACTGAAGAAGGGCATCCGATCGGGTCTTTTTACCTGTATCAAATGGAAGGTATTTTCCAGAATGAAGGCGAGATTTTTACACATGCATATCAGGGAAATAATATCAAACCCGGTGATGTCAAATACAAGGACGTAGATGGTGACGGAATCATCACGGAAAAGGATCGTTCGCATGTGGGAAGTGCTATTCCAAAGGCCACTTTCGGACTCAATTCCAACTTCGAGTATAAAAATTTGGACTTGTCGGTGTTTTTTCAAGGCGCAACCGGAAACAAGATATATTACCAGGTTGCCACGGATATTGAAGGCTTTTACAGGGCTTTCAATGTAACACAGCGGGTTTACGACGAACGATGGACTGGCGAAGGGACTAGCAATACGCAGCCCAGGGTGTCCTGGCAAGGATCTTCCAATAACAAACTGCCTTCGACACGCTTTTTGGAAGATGGGTCCTATGTACGCCTTAAGAATGTTCAACTAGGCTATTCCATAAAGGATAACAGGGCAAAGAAATTTGGCTTTCGCGGCGCGAGGCTGTATGTGAGCGCGCAAAACCTGCTGACTATCACCAATTATCCGGGGATGGACCCTGAAATGACCAGCAGCGACAACACCAGAAACGAGCAGTTTGGTGGAAACGTTGCCTCCGGAATTGACTGGGGGACATATCCATCGGCCAGGGTTTATTCGCTCGGGGTTAATCTCAATTTTTAGCACCCATGGCAAAGTTTGAAAGCGTTTGGAGGAACGGTCCGCCGTTGCGGTTTAAAAAAGTTTAAGGAGTTTGAGGAAGCGGTCCGCCGAGGCGGTTTGAAAAAGTTTAAGGGGTTTGGAGGAGTTTGAAGGGGTTTGAAAGTTTATGGCGCGCGTCTGAAACCAAACTATTTAAACTATCAAACATTTTAAACTAACAATCATCCCAAACTAACAAACACCCCAAACTAGCAAAAATTTCAAACTCCTGCTCCTCCCGACGCCTATTCTTCACAATGATCTATTGGATTGATTTAAAACTTAGTCACATGAAAATATCAAATATTGTAATCATCACTTTCCTTACGGTAAGCTCAATTGGCTGCTCCGACTTCCTGAACGAAGAAGTGAAGGCAGGTTATCCCGATAACGCGTTTTATAAAACGGCAGCACAGGCAGAGCTCGCGATCACCGCAGCATACCAGCCATTGTCTTTTTCCAACGATCAAAACCGGTTGTGGGTTTTTGGTGACGTGGCTTCTGACGACGCTGATAAAGGGGGCAATCCGGGAGATCAGGCAGATATCGCTAACATCGATGACTTTACCCAGATCTATCCCATCAACGGCAATCTGGAAAATGCCTGGGGAATGGATTATGAAGGCATTACCCGTTGCAATCAGGTATTGAAACTGGTGCCCGGCATTACGATGGATAAAGTTGTGAGGGATCGCATTTTGGGCGAGGCTCATTTCCTGAGGGCTTTCTATTACTTCCAGTTGGTAAATATCTTCGGGCCTGTCCCGTTGATACTCGAACCAAAGAATGCTGAGGAGTTGCAAATAGCGCAAAGTTCTGTGGACGAGATTTATACCAAAGCCATTGAAACAGATTGTAAACTGGCAATCGACTTACTTCCGGCCGTTCAGATCGGGGCAAATGTAGGACGTGCAACAAAGGGGGCAGCCATGGCGCTGCTTGCCAAGGCTTATCTCTATGAGAAGAAATGGGCGCTAGCCTCCGAAACTTCCGGGCAAATTATTGCTTCGGCCACATACGAGCTGCTTCCGTTATTCAACGATAATTTTAGCGAAAAGTCGAAAAACAACATCGAAAGCATTTTCGCTGTCCAGCATCTGACAAACCAGGTTCCTTTTCTGGGAAACAGGCTCAATCAGTGGTTTGCACCGCGTACAGAATCAGGGTATTATTTCGATGTGCCTACGTTGGGATTTGTAAATGCATTTGAAAAAACGACAGCGGGTACGGTTGATCCCCGACTCGACTACTCGGTTGGTAGGGTAGGGCAACCCTGGTTTGATGGCGAAGTGTTTGATGTGGAATGGTCACCCACCGGATTTCTACAGAAGAAGAATTTACAGTCGGTCTCCGAAATCCCGAAGAGCATCAAGGGAAACGGCAATCTCAATTACAATGCCATACGCTACGCAGATGTTTTGCTGTGGCAGGCGGAAGCGCTTAACGAGATCGGGCAGTCTGCCGAAGCACTGAAATTCCTAAACCAGATTCGTAAAAGGGCACGCGAAAGTTATCTGATTGACAAGAACCTGACGGGCTACGGGAAAGTACCTGTTGGACTGCTGCCGGACATCACCATTACCAATCAATTCGAACTCAGGAAAATTATTCATCACGAAAGGCGGGTGGAACTCGGGTTTGAGTTCCACCGCTTTTTCGACCTCATGCGCTGGGGAAAAGAAGAAGCCTTAGACGCACTAAAAGATAAAAAGGCATTCAGTTACGAAATAAACAGGTACTTCCCGATTCCGCAAAGCGAACGAGATACCAACAAAAATCTTACACTTTAATAATTAATCAATTTAAAATCAGTTAACTATGAAAATGAACAAAAACCTGGTCTTTGTTATGGTGTTTTTCGCGGTCTTCGCTGCGTTCGTCACTGCATGCAAAAAAGACGACGCACCTGTTGTACCGCCTGTCGACAAATCTGCACTTAAAACAACCCTAGATTCTTCCAATGTATGGTATACCAAAGCAGCTGAAGGGGTCGCGGTAGGTACGTACGAAGTAGGATCTAAAACTACATTCAAAACTGCAATTGATGCAGCGCAGGGCATTTATTCAGGTACAACAGCTACAACTACCGAAGTGGCCAACGCCAATGTGAATCTTGGTAAAGCGGGTGAAACTTTTAAAAGCAAGAGAGTCGCAGAAATCGCCCCTGAAAAACTTGTAGCATTCTGGAAGTTCAATGGAGATGTAAAAGATGCTTCAGGTAATAAGCACGACGGCACATTAACAAAGGGTCACGCTTTTTGGGGTGCAGGAATGCCTACGCTCACAAAGGATCGTTATGGGGTAGCCAATATGGCTTACCATTTTGATAAAGGAGGAAATATTGAAGTGCCTTTCGCGACCAGTCTTAACCCTGCGAAGGAAATGACGATTAGTTTATGGGTTAAATCGGATTCGATATGGGACAACAGTTATTTGATTTCTCTGAGCCGCTGGAATGGGTTTAAGTTGAATCTTCAGGGAACAAACAAAGTCTTTTTTACGGTGCATACTGCTGATGATAAATTCCTGGATCGTGATAATGCATCTCCTGAATTGGCGATAAGCAAATGGTATCATGTGGTGGTGACCTTCAAATCTGGAGAAATGGTGTTTTACGTAAATGGAACAATGGTGAAGACCTGGACGGATACGCCTGGCGATTTTTCTGCAGTGACAAACACCAACCTGACAATTGGACAGGATTTACCAACAAGCAAGTATACGCTTAGTGATAAGGATCCTAATTACCTTAACTGGGGTGGGTTTTTCAAGGGCGATATGGATGACGTCCGTATGTACAACGCGGTGTTGACAAGCACGCAGGTGACTTCTATTTACAACGCTGAAAAGCCTTAATAATCAGGTATTCAGAATTGTAATTGGTGTTTTTTGTGGCGCGGTTGGAATATTTCCTTCCGTGCTACGAATGTTTTTTAGTGATCGATTTTTTTAACCATTGTGCTGTGAAAAATAAAATCAATAGTTCTTTCGCGTCATTGCTCATTGGGCTTTTTTTGATCCAGTTTTTGTATTCTTGTAAAGAAAAGGAACCGGTTGGCGCAGAAGCTGGCAAACGCCCGTTTGTCAGCACGCTGCATCTCGAAAATTTGTATCAGGAGGTGAAGATGCCGAATGGAACAGCTGTTGGCTCAATCGCTATTTACAGCAATTTCCCTAATTACACCTGGGTTGCTGATAATGATGAAGGTGCAACTTGCGTAGATGATGTTGCACGGGCCGCGATGTTTTATCTAAACGAACCAGATTTAAACACAAGCACCACCAAACAGGATAAACTCAATAAGCTGGTCGAGTTCGTGCTGCAAATGCAGGCTGAGAACGGGTATTTCTACAACTTCCTTTGGGGTGATCACACGATTAATAAAACGTTTCAAACAAGCGTGGCAGAAGCAAACTGGTGGTCGTGGCGCGCATTTTGGTGCCTCAATGAATGTTATGGCTATTACAAAAACAAGGATGCAGCAATTGCTGCGAGAATAGACAAGGCGACTAATGCACTTTTGGCTAATATTCAGAGAGACATTTTGTCGAAGGCAAAAACAACCGAAACGATATCTGGTGTCGAAATTCCGAAGTGGCTGCCTGCTGGCTCGGGTGCGGATCAATCGGCCATTCTTTTGTTGGGCCTGTTATCTTATTATCAACGAAATAATGAAACAGTGGTTTTGCAAGGGATTGAGAAGTTGGGGGAGGGGATTTTGCTGATGCAAAAAGGTGAAATCAATTCTTATCCGTTCCGTGCTTTTTTATCGTGGCAAAATACCTGGCATGCCTATGGGAGTGACGCTGCTTATGCCATGTTGAAAGCAGGAAAAGCGCTCCAAAAACCAACTTGGGTGTCCGCTGCCATGCAGGAAGTGGATTATTACTACCCCTATTTGATAAGTAAAGGATATTTGGAATCCTTCGTTGTTACCGGAAGCAACGGTACTTTGGCCAAAACAAAAGAATCCCAGTTCAGCCAAATAGCCTATGGAATACGTCCGATGATCTGGGCCACACTTGAAGCTTATGCTATCAATAAGGATCCCAAATATGCATCGCAGACTGCGACACTCTCTTCCTGGTTTTTGGGTAAAAATCCCGCGCAGATCATGATTTACAATAGTCAAACCGGTCGTTGTTATGATGGAATTGATTCTCCCGGCTCTGTCAACAAGAATTCGGGAGCCGAATCAACGATTGAAGCTTTGTGGGCATTCCAGTTGGTTGAAAAGTATCCCGAGGTGGTAAAGCTTTTGGGTAAATAGGAATTAATATTTTATTCGAACAAAAAAGCCACAGCAAAACAAGTTGCTGCGGCTTTTTGAATTCTCCTCATTGATTAATACTTGCCAATTCAACATCTTCCTGCTTTTTAGGCTTTTTCCTTTTCTCGGCCCACAGATACAGAGGTGGAAGTAAAACCGGCGCGAACAATAACGTGCTGGTAAGTCCTCCAATGATCACCGTTGACAAAGGTCGCTGCACGTCAGAACCTATTCCTGATGAAATCGCCGCGGGAACCAGACCGATAATGGCAACAATCAAAATGGAAAGCAGTGCCCGAAGCTGCTCAGTGGAAGCTTCCAGAACATTCTCGTACAGATGATCATCGGTCGAACTCGTTACCCGGTTCAGTGCAGAGACAAGCAGCACACCCGCCATTACCGAAATTCCGAAGATACTTACAAAACCAACACCCGCAGATACATTGAAGTAATAACCCCGCATCAATAAAGCTACAATCCCACCGCCCAGCGCAAACAGTATGCAGCTCATGGTCACCATGGTATGGGAGAGGTTTTTGAAAAGCATGAATAAAAACAGGAATACCATGACGATGGTGAGCGGAATGGTAAATAAAAGTTGCTTGCCTGCCCGTTCCAGATTTTCATACTGGCCTCCATAAATGATGCTGTATCCCTTTGGAACGTGGACCTGGGCATTGAGTTTCTTTTGAAGCTCGGCCACAAATCCGCCTTGATCACGCCCGCGGATGTTTGTACGGACAGTCACCATTCGCTTGCTTCCATAGCGGTATATATTTGTCTGGCCTTCAATAAAATGAATGTTGGCCAACTCGCTCATGGGAATCAGTGCACCTGACAGTGACGGAACCTGTACATTTTTGATCACGTCAATTGAATTCCGATAAGCGGGAAGGAACCGGATCACAATATCATACCGCTTCGTGCCGTCATATAAAGTTGAAATTGTTTTGCCACCAATGGCAGCCTCGATCATATTTTGAATGTCAGCCACATTGATTCCAAAACGCGCGGCAGCTTCCCTGTTGATGTTGATTGCCAACTGTTCCTGCGGACCTTCCTGTTCAATGTTAACGTTGTCGGCACCAGGCGTCGCTTTTACTATTTTTGAAATCGCTTCTGCTTTTTTACGCATCATTGTGAGGTCGTCACCAACAATAGAGACTGCGAGATCAGCCGCGCTTCCTGTGACAATTTCCATCACCTGATCGATGATCGGCTGCCCGGAAGAAAATGAAACCGACGGCAGTTGTGACTGGAGATCTTTTTTGATCTTTTCCACCAATTCCTTTTTGGTAATGGTTTTGCTCCAAAGGTCATAATCCTTGAGTCCAATCAGGATTTCATTCCTGTTTGCCGGAAATGGATCGGTGCCGTCATCGTTACGACCTGTCTGCGTGATGACGAACGAAATTTGAGGATATTTGGCAATAATCTTCCGGATCTTTGGCGCATAGCTGGCATTTTCCTGAATGGTGATTCCAGACGCAAAATTACCTCTCAAAAATATAGACCCTTCATCCAGTGTAGGAAGAAATTCTGTACCTAACTTCAGTCCGAATAGAACCAAAATGATAACCACCGTAAACCCTGAAATGACCGTCGCCTTGTAGTTTTTCAAAAACAGCTGGAGGGTTTTTGCGTACATTTTGGTCATGAAATCGAGCACATAGTTTTTATGCTCCTTCATGGGCTTGTCCGGGTTGGATAGTTCTTTTTTGTACGCGAATGAAATCAGGACGGGAATAAATGTCAGTGCAGCGATCATGGAACCGATTACTGCAAACGCGAGCGTCAAAGCCATAGGGGAGAACAGCTTACCTTCAACGCGCGTCATCAGCAATATAGGCATGTAGGCAAGAATGATAATGGTAACGGAGAAGAAAATTTCGCGCCCCACTTCCTGCGCAGCCAGTAGCGTAATCTTCACAATGCCTTGCTGTTTTTCTTCGACAGTAGCAGTCCGGTATTTTCTGATCAGGTGCTCGGCCATTACGCACGCACCATCTACAATAATCCCAAAGTCAATGGCACCAAGCGAAAGCAAGTTGGCCGGTATACCCGTCAAACGCATCAGTATAAACGCGAAAAGAAGCGAGAAGGGAATGGTAAAGGCAACAACCAACGCGCTCCGGATACTTCCCAGAAAGAATATCAAAAGAATGATCACGATTGAAATCCCTTCGAAGAGTGTATGTGCAACTGTTTCCAGAGAGTGATCGATCAGAAAGCTTCTGTCATAAAGTGGGCGGAGATGAACTCCTTCTGGTAATTCACTGGTTTCGAGGTCTGCCATTCTTTCCTTTAACACCTTCAAAACCTCACTTGGGTTCTCATAGCGCCGGAGCAAAATAATGCCTTCAACACCGCTGCTTACATCCACTTTATCTTTCGTGATTGTATATCCCATGACACCGCTTGGAGGTGGCGGCGTGATTTCCACTGTGGCTACGTCGCGCACAAACACCGGCACACCATTTTCCGACTTCAATACGATATTCTGAATATCGCTTTCATTTTTTATTGCGCCTAGCCCTCGAATCGCAAAGCCCTGGCCACCTCGTGAGATGATATTGCCGCCCGTGTTCTGGTTGTTGGCATTGATGGCCTCGATCACATTTTGCAATGAAAGGCCATATTTAACCAGTTTTTCGGGAGATGTAAGGATATGAAATTGTTTGAGCGGGCCTCCAAAGGTGGTCACGTCGGCAATACCCGGCACCTGTAATAAGGCAGGTTTTATCACCCAGTCCTGCAAGTCCCGGAGCTGGGTCGGGCTAAAAGTAGATGGTGCTTCGACAACATATCTCAGAATTTCTCCCACCGCCGTTGACAGGGGTGCCAGTTCAGGTGCCACGCCATCAGGAAGCTGCGCCCCTGCGATACGCTCAATGACCTGTTGTCGTGCGAAGTAATCGTCTGTTCCGTCTTTGAAAGTTAATTGGACCACCGACAAACCGAAAATGGTCCGGCTTCTGCGATCGAGCACATTTGGAGTATTCTGTAAGGCGCGTTCAATGGGAACCGTCACCTGTTGCTCCACTTCTTCCGCTGCGCGGCCGGGGTATTGTGAAATTACAATCACATTCGTATCAGCAATATCCGGGTACGCTTCAATTTTTAATTGGGTAAAACACCAGAAGCCCACACCCATAAGCACAACGCTTATTGAGATCACAATCCATCGGTTGCGAAGGCTAAAGAAAAGCAGGTTCTTAATCATTTAATTCCATTTGTCTACGTGATTGGTAACAATAAACCCACTGGTGACCAACTTGCGGAGTTTGGTCAGGGTGGATTTGACTTTTTCTTCTTCATCAATAAATGTGATGATCATCGGGGTTTCATCGAAACTGAAAAGGTCGTTCGGTCGGTTTAGATGCTTGCCATCAAAGCCAGCACGCCCTCTCAAAACAGTTGCCCCCTGGACTTTCTCTTTGACTAGAAACTGGAATATGAATTCGTACAACGGTTGTTCACCCTTGAGCTGGTCTGTGCCAACGAATATTTGAGCTTGAAGCATATTTTTAAGTTTATGAGTCTATGAGCGGTCCGCCGCGCGGTTGATAAGTTTAAGAACTAGGGAGTTAGAGAAGTTGCGGGTGTTAGTGAAAAGATTTGAGCTGAGCATTGTGCGTTGGGTGTTTGTCCCGTTAACCGTTAACCGTTAACCGTTGACCTTTAACCCTTTCCCCTGTGCCCATTAATATCCAAACGACAATCCCTTTAATTGCATCACACCCTTTACCGCTATAACGTCTCCTGTTTTTAAACCACTGTAAACAAGGATCCGGTCGCCGATCTGATCACCGGTTGTAACTTCTTTTCGGTTGAAGGTGGTTGGTGTTGTTTTTGCAAAAACGTAGTTTTTCCCCTGTATCGTAATCAGGGCATCCTTATCAATGCTGAGATTTTTGCCTTCGCTCAATCCGAATGCCAGTGTTCCGAACATGCCGGCTTTCAATTTTCCTGTTGGGTTGTTAATGGTTACACGGAGTTTGATCATTCGGGTTGTCTGGTCCACCATATCAGCTACATCATCAATTTTACCGGTGAAGTTTTCATTTGGAAAAGCTGTAAACTGAAGGGTGCATTTACTTCCCTGTTTCACCTTGCTGATCTCACTTTCCGGAATGTCGCAGATAATATAGGCTGTCCCGGCGGCCGCTCTTCTCAAAACAATCGGGTCAAAACCTCCGGCTTTCAACTTTGTTTCGTGTTCGATGATGGCTGATCGTTCGTTGATCAGATTGGTTTCTTCCATCGAAAGGGCCGTTTGAGATTCGAGAAGATCTTTGCCTGTTGCCGCACCGTGCTCCTGCAGATCCTGGATTCTGGAGAGTTCTGTTTTCCGTTGTCTGATGTTGATATTCTGGATCTGATTGATCATCGTAAGGTGCTGGAGAAGTTGCGTGTAGTTGCCGGACAGATCCGGATTATCAAAAAGCACAATGTTTCCTGAGGCGCCTTCGTCAGATCTTACCACGGTCGCCGAGACTTTTGCTGGCGCTGTAATATCTGCAACCAAAGCTGAGGTTTTTATTACTTCAGTATCAAAAAATGCGGCAGTACTGGTTTTTGGGAATGTGATTGCCGTACCGTCCTGGTTTACGGCAGGGGTAGTATCGTCAACATGCACTTGCTTTTCTTCCTTTTTTGAGCAGGCCGACATCAAAACAATGATGCAGCCATATTTTAATAAATTCTTCATTTGAGTTATTGGGCGATTTGAGTGATTAATCCGGATGCGTAAAGAAGGTCGATGTAGCTTTGGCGATAGAGCTGCAGCGTTTGATAATATTGTTGTTGGGTATCCAGCCAGCTTCTTTGCGCTTCGAGCAAATCTATGATTGTGGTCCCTCCACGGAGGTAAGAATATTTAACGCTGTTAAGTATCGACTGCGATTGCGCAAGTAATGAGCTGAAATTCTGTAAGTTCTGCTTTTGGATCTGATATGAGTTATAGGATGTAGCAATTTCATTTTGGATTAGAAGCTCAGTGTTTTTTAGATCCTGTTGCGCCTGTTCTTTAACAACCAATGATTTTTTGATCTCCCCCTGGTTGCGGGAAAAGAGCGGAATCTGGATTGTTCCATAGATCCCCATGTACTGTAGCCGGTTTTGAGGGTTATAGATAAGTCCGAGTTCGGGGGTGGGCAGCGCGGTTGATTTTTGCAGTTTGATGTTTGCTTCTGCGACATCAACCGTAGATTTTATCGCTAGAATGTCGGTCCTGTTTTGCGTAGCTTGTTGAACCAAGGCATCAATCTGATCAGGGAATGCGCTTGTAAAATAGTCCGATGTGTCAATGGCAATTGAATCGGATGTACTGAGCAGGTATTTGAGATTTAATATTTCATTTTTGTAGACCTGAAGTGCCGATTTGGTTTGCAGCGCATACTGGCTGGCCAGCAACTCAGTTCTTGACAAGTCGGTGGTGGTAATGACCTGATTTTTCAGACGCAATTTATTTATCGTTGTCAACGAGTCGATATTGCTTTGCGCTTTACTTAGAATATCAAGTTGTTTTCGGGCTGCCCACGCATCCAGCCATTTCTGCGCAACAACCTGAAATAGATTTCTTTCCGTTTCCCTATACTGTTTCTGGGTAAGAATCACATTTTGCTCGGCAAACCGGATTTTGTTTTCCCTTTGCACCGGAAGCTGAAATGGTTTGGTAACCTGCCACCAGGTTTGCCGGTTGGTACTTTTGTACCACGAACCCCTGTCCTGGGCGGGATTTGGCTGGGCAAGCTGTAATGACTGATTGTTTAAAATGGGATTTGGCCGGAGTTGTGCCGTCACGATATCGGCCTGGCGTATTTCGGCATTGAATTGCTCCCTTTTTAACAAAGGGTTATTGGATTTGGCAGTCTGCAGTGCTCGCTGTAATGTGTAAACAGTTTGCGCGTTTACTTGAATAAGTACGCATATGAGTATGGCAGTGAGTATTGACTTAGCTACTTTTAACGACATTGTTTTTGTTAGTTTGGTCTATTGACATCAATATTCCGACAACAGGTTAAAAATGGCGTTAAAATGGATTTATAATGGCGTTAAAAAACCATTAGAAAAAGATTAGAGGGCTTTAATCTAGCCGGTTTTTCAATTTAAACCGGTAAGATCGGAGCCGGGGACAATTGTTCCAAAGAAAATATTTACTTTGCTTTCCAATAGAAACCACACTAGTCTTCAAAATAGCCGGTAGTAACATGCAATTTTTTCTTGTTTCATTTTTTCTGATTCAATACGTCCGCACAACGCTGGACACTGCGAAGCTCCTGCCAGTTTGGGACAAGAAACTGATATTGGCCAGGTACGTCTCCATTACCCTCATTGCTGTCTACTTCATAGCCCAGCAACCTTCTTGGTTTGAGTGGCTATGGCACGTTTTCCTTGTAACGTTGGTTTTGACTGCTTATAAAAATGAGGAATTCAAATCTTTGAGAGGGACCATACAGTCGGTTCTGCCATTTGTGGGTATCGCTATTTTAAATAGCGTGCTGCAGCTGATTTTTCCGAAGTTTTATAATTCTTATGATACATATTTTGCAACGGCTCAATCATTTGCCTTCGTTCTGTGTTTTGTAATCTGGTTTTATGCAAGAAAGCAACAGAATGTCCTCGTGAAAGAAAGGCAGGAGCGGCTTAGGGAAGAAGAAGAAAGTAAGGCCCAAAAACAGTCTTTGGAATATCTGGTGACAGAACGAACTTACGAACTTACTCTTCAGAAGGAAGAACTTCAAAAAGCTATTGACGAACTTAAATCCACACAAAATCAGCTGATTCAAAGTGAGAAAATGGCGTCCCTGGGAGAACTTACTGCGGGAATTGCTCATGAAATTCAAAATCCACTCAATTTCGTTAATAATTTCTCTGAGGTGTCGGTGGAACTTTGCCAGGAATTACAGGAGGAGATAGAAAAGGCTGATATTGAGGCTTCTGAAAAAGAATACATTACTGGAATAATTAGTGATTTGAGTCAAAATCAGCAGAAAATAACCCACCACGGTAAACGTGCCGATTCTATTGTGAAGGGAATGTTACAGCATTCGCGTGTGTCGTCGGGAGAAAAGGAGCCCACTGATATAAATGCTCTTGCTGATGAATATCTGCGCTTGGCTTACCACGGTTTACGTGCCAAGAACAAAGAATTTAATGCCAGCCTGGTGACGGATTTCGATGAATCCATTGGCAAGGTCGATCTGATGCCTCAGGATATCGGTCGTGTATTTTTGAATTTGTTTACAAATGCATTTTATGCAGTGTCGGAGAAAAGAAAGCTGCTAGAGGAACAGAATGGGGATACGTCTTACAAGCCGGAGGTGAAAATTTCGACTAAAAAATTCGATAACCGTCTCTTCATCAGAGTTGAAGATAACGGGACTGGAATGCCTGACGGTGTCAAAGCCAAAATTTTCCAACCGTTTTTTACAACAAAACCCACGGGGCAGGGCACCGGGCTGGGCCTTTCAATGAGTTACGATATCATCACAAATGCCCACGGAGGAACCCTGGAAGTGACATCTGTTCCGGGCGAAAAAACGGAATTCAGGATCGTTATTCCGCTTTAAAGGCGCTGATGACTTCCTGCACGGTTGACCAATTGATGGCTATGTGAAAAAAGTATTTATGATTATCTTACATCGTTGATTTTTGCAGACCCTGTATTTTTAAAATAACTGCATTCTATTTCTATGAAAATACTAGTAGTTGATGACGAAGTTGATGTGAAATCTTTATTCGAACAAAAATTCAGGAAAGAGATCAGGAGCGGCCAATTGCAGTTTTCATTTGCTTTCTCGGGTGAGGAAGCATTACATTTTTTAGGTGATCACCCCTCGGAAGTTGTTATGATTTTGTCTGATATCAACATGCCGGGAATGAGTGGTATCGAATTATTGAAATCCATAAGAAAGGATTATCCGCACGCCCCGCCACAAGTTATGATGATCACCGCCTATGGTGATAGCCAGAATCACGATCAGGCGATGCAGTTAGGAGCCGACGACTTTTTGACAAAACCAGTGAATTTTATTGAATTGAAGGAAAAACTGTTGCTGCTGCCACCATTGGTATAAAGCACCGAACAAGTAACGGAAGGGCTTGTAGTAACTAATCAATGCATTATGAAAGCCAAGATTTTGGTAGTTGACGATGAGGCGGATTTGGAATTGCTGATTAAACAAAAATTCAGAAGACAAATCCGGGAACAGAAATATGAATTTGTTTTTGCAGAAAATGGAGAGGAGGCGCTCGTAATGTTAGATGCGAATCCTGATATTGATATGGTTTTAAGCGATATCAATATGCCCAAAATGGATGGCCTGACCCTCTTGATCAGGCTGGGCGAAGTGAGTCCTTTGATAAAATCCGTCATCGTTTCGGCATATGGCGACATGGACAATATCCGGACGGCAATGAATAGAGGAGCCTTTGACTTCCTTACCAAACCCATCGACTTCAAGGATCTTGAAGTGACGATGGAAAAGACACTACGTTATGTCGAGCAATTGAAGGACACGTTGAAGGCTGTCAGAGAGAATGATATTCTCCGTATGTACGTGGACTCTTCTGTATTACAGTTCATGAGCAGGGACGCCTTCGAAAAATCGCTTACATCAAGCGAGAATATCGACGCCACGGTTGTATTTATGGACATGTGCGGCTTCACTTCGATCTCAGAAAAAGAAAACGCAGACGTCGTCGTGAGCCTGATCAATAAATACTTTGATGTAATGGCAAAAGAGATCATCGCTCAGGGCGGGCTTGTCGACAAGTTTATGGGCGACGCGGTAATGGCTGTTTTTCGGGGAGAATACCACCTTGATCGTGCTGTGGAAGCTTCGCTTGCTGTTCGCAATCATATCAACAAATTTAAGGAAGAGCTTTCGGATCGGACAGGTTATTTTCCTCAGGTTGCCATTGGGATCAACTGCGGTGAGATGGTTTCCGGGAATATCGGCTCGGCAGCGCTCAGAAGACTTGATTATACTGTAATCGGCGATGCAGTAAATACAGCACAACGGCTGCAATCCATCGCAAAACCCGGTCAGATCGTTGTTTCGGAAGTAGCTTATCAAAAAATAAAGGAAGCGTTTCAGCTTAATAAAATTGGGGAGGTGACGTTAAAAAATAAGAGTAATCTGATGCACATTTATGAGGTTTTAGAGTAGAATGAAAATTGAAGGAGCCCGCACATACATTTTGGAACAGCTTTCCAATCTTTCCGGCGATTTGTATTATCACGGTCTGCATCACGTTTTGGATGTTGAACATGCTACCGCTGTTTTGGCAGACGGAGAGGGCATAAATGAAGCAGAGTCGCTCATCTTGTTACAGACCGCTGCTTTATATCACGATGCAGGCTTCTTGCGGACTTACAAAGATCACGAGGAAGAGGGCTGCGCAATTGTGAGGGATATTTTGCCGGAATTTGACTACAGCATGGCGCAAATTGAAGTGATATGTGGTATGATCATGGCCACCAAAATCCCGCAAAATCCTCAAAATCATTTGGAGCAAATCATTTGCGATGCCGATCTGGATTATCTTGGAAGGGATGATTTCGAGCCAATTGCCCATACCTTGTTTGCGGAACTACGTGTCCTGAATTTCGTCCAGGACCAGCATAGCTGGAACAGGATTCAGATTAGTTTTCTGCAATCACATCACTTTTGGACACAGACAGCCAAATTGGCAAGGAACAGGGTAAAGAGCGCCCACCTTGAAAAGCTTGTCAGAAATTGTAGAGGTAATGCCGATCAGTAAGTGACAATGTCGCATTTTCAACCGACCATCAAGGTTCTCATCTTTTCATTCTGTACCCGAATCCGCTGACAAAGTATACGCAGTACATTGCGAAGTATCTCATCCCGTTCTTCCATCAATTCGAAAAAGTCTTCCTGATCAATCCGGAAAAGCATCACGTCAGTTTCGGCAACCGTAGTTGCAGATCGGGGTTCCGTATCCATTAGCGCCAATTCTCCAAATATTTCACCTTTGTCAAAAAGGGCAAGACGTTTCGATTCGTCATAAATACCAACTTCACCTGCATAAATGACGTACATACTGTCTCCAGGATCGCCTTTCGCAAATATTTCCTGCCCTTCTGTATAGGTGACCTCTTTCATAATCGGGGCTATGGAGCTCAACACATTTTCAGGGGTTTGTGCAAACAGCTGTGTGTTTTTCAGCACAATTACCCTTTCCATCTCGGATATTTGCTGCGACGCTTCGGAATGTTTCATGGTATCAGCTTTGAATTCTTGAGAATTGAGAAATTTCAGAGAAGCGGCTTCCCTGATGAGTTTAATAGAGTGAGATAGTAAAATCTTCTGTTCGGAAAGCTCCACGGAATTCGAAACGGAAGCCTTTATCGCCAACGAAATTGTCCAGGAGGTGAAATATTTCTCCTTCTGAAGGAGTGTGTATTCAACAATAGGTATCAGAGGCGGTTGATTACCTAAATATTGGGTTAAAGCCGCTCCCTGTTCCCGAAGATCTCCCTGTTCAAACAGGGCACGCAGTGCGGGATACAGTACTCTGGGGAGAAGACTTTCTATCATTTCAATTGAGTTGGCACGTTTCTCTTTTGATGCGTGCTTCATTCCTTTCCAGGCATTTTGGATCGCATCTTTGTCATACACAAGCATGAACAAATAAATCAGCCGCTGATTTGTGGATTCCAGCTCATACGCTAAGGCTTCGGTAAACTTACCGCCCGCATCGATGTCCTGCATTCCATAGAGTAGCTGGTTGGCATGAATGAGTTCTTTTTCAATGAATTCATTAAAATCAGCAATGTACTCGGTGACCGCTTCCTGGTTTGTCAATGCCTTCAGGATAGAATGGCGCACAGAGATATTTATTAATCTGGTATTTTTTAAATGTATAGAATGTTCGGTATTATACGTACTTTTAATAAGATTAAATAGTATAGAAAGTAAATATTTGTTTGGCTGTTTTTCACAAGCCCGGGAAAAATAGTGAACGCTATCTTCGTTATCGCTGGTAGCAAGCCATTCCTTTAAGATTCTCACTCCATATTCACCTGAGCACACAAGCGAAAATATTACATTTTTACCCAGTTTGCCTGAAAGAAATGGCACAAGCAAATCAATCAAGTCCTGTTTTTTACTTTCTGCAATAACAGTAATTGCCTTTTTCTGAACATTTATTGATCCATTGAGCAGCGCATCCTTTACGAATTTTTCATAGGTGCTCAGGCCGACAACTTGAACGCACTCCAATGCGACCATATGATATTCATCGTTCCCGGACTGAAAAAGTTTTTGTAAAGTACCGTGAACGAGCGGCAATGACATGTTAGACTCCCAGCAACCAATAATTGTACCTCTTAGGATGTCTGGATCCTCGTGCGCAAGGTAATGGGCAATTCTATCCTGTGAAAGTAACCCATTCGCGCAGGCCAGTTTTACTGCCAAAGTCTGACAAGCGGAATCTGGTTCATTCTCAATGTAAGTGGTGAAAGAATCTGGAAGCGTATCTTTTTTCGAACGATGAAGTGTTTCGAGTGTTTTGAACCTTACTGCCACGAACGGATTGGCGAGCAATGTTTCGAGATTCTTTTTGAATGACGACGGATTATTCCTTGCCAGCCAGTCGATCGCGTTGATAACTTCTTCTTTCTTGTCACTTTTAAGATTCTCAATAATGATGGGGAGCGCTTCGCCCGGAGATGCCATTTCTCCGCTGCGAAGAAACCTTTTGCTGATCGCACTTTTCAGTTCAAGGATATATTGACCGTATGCCTTTCTAAAAATAATCATTGCTGCGATAGCAAACAGTAATGAAAGATCGAAAGCCAGACTGATGTTTGACCACCGCATGGTATAAACAACCCAAAGTATTAAGCCAGCGAGAAGCATTCCCAGGGGCTCGTAAAGTCCCTTCGCAAGTGTATGGCCTTTTAGTCTGTTTTTGGTGGACAGAGGCTGAAACAGTACAAGGAACACCGGGTCGAAAATGGTACGTCGCACCAGTTCAAACAATATATATGCAACGCAGTAATACACCAGCAGCGACGGCTCGTCTTTTCGGAAATAGGAGGAAGTAATGAGTCCCAGTGAAATGAGAATCGTTGTTGCAGGTAAAAGATAGAGCGTCAGACGAACACCGAACCGCTCAACTATTTTACCGGAAAACAGTAACTTAACAATGGTGGAAATAAAGTAAGTGGCCGTCAGTAATGAACCAACAAAGAAGATCACATCATGCTGGCTGTGGAATTTGTATTTCACATTTACAAAGAAATGGTATTCAATCCAGGTGGCTGCCGCCGCGACAAAAACCATCCCCAGGCACAACGCGGTTACTAGTCCGTTGCCTCCGAAATACTTTTGCACGATTCTTGAATTGAGCTCTGCTGCTTGTCGGTTATGCGCGTGATGCGGATTTGGAATTTCGGTGTATTTAAAGGTGAGACGCTGTGAATAAAATGCCAGGGCAAAAAAGCCCAGCGAAATCACAAGTAAAATCATTAATACCGATGGCGTATGTATCAGCACGGCCAGTACTGCACCAAGTGCTTTTGCAGGCATGTCGCCGGAGCCTATGACGCTAAATAAGCGTTTGCTCTGGCGCACATCAAATACCAGTGCCGACAGTCCCCAGAATTCCAGATTGATAAGCAGATATATGATTCTGTACCCCACCATGATCGCTACCGCCGTTGCGGTTCCATGTCCGAGCCAGAGCAGAACCATTACTACCAAAACCATGAATAGCGATGACAGCATCGTACCGAGGCTAAGTCTCTCGAGAAGCAGACGATGCTCAAAATATTCGTATATTTTTCCTGCGATGATTACGGTAAAGGCGGCAAATATATATGCAATTGGAAGGGAATATTCAGGGTGATTTTCAAGTAAAAGTATATTGGCCGACACATAAACCAGTGTAGTGCCAACATTGATAAAGAAGTTATGGAAAAAGAAAAGGAGGGTCTGAGGGGCAATTTTGGCAATAAATCTGTTCTTTTTAATAAATTCTATCATAATTGGTCAATAGCTAACTTCACTTTTGTAAAATAAGCACTTATTATTCCTTTTAAAAACTGAAGGCTCGTGCATGTGTGTAATTTTCGATTTCAGGAATTTGCAAAAAAAACTTCTCTCAGGGGCGTATAATGAGCACAGAAGGCGAATTTAACAACCAACCGCTATGCAATTCAACTTCCGCTTTCCAGCTTTCCAAACCAATGAGCATGAGATCCTGCCTTTCGAGAAAATCTTTTTTCAGCGCATTTGTCTGATAAATTTGGACACGTTCAGCGACGGATTCCACCATGCTTGTAATCGCCTTTGATAGTTCAGGTGAACGAGCAACAAAACCATTTATGTCGCCGATGGTAATCCGGATGTCTGGGGTCAAAATAATTTTATGCGTGTAGTGAAGGAGAAAATGATCAGAATCACTAAAAATTGGAATGAATATATGCTCTATTTTTTCAAGATCCTTTTCAATCAAAATGGCGACTGCGGACTTTGTTGATTTGAGGATATTAGTTGTTTTTTCGTCAAAAATGTTGGAATGAAAAAGCTTTTCCTTGCCAGCTATCGAATCGATAAGCCGGACCGGACTAATTATTTTGGTCGTTATTCCCAAAATTTTCCCCAGAATGGTGCCCTCAAAAACGGAATGACCAATTCCTATCAATAGAAGATCAAACCCTCCTGCATTCGCCGTTTCAGCAATATCATGTGCGATATCTTGTGACGGTTTGAATAGCTTTGATAATGAAAGATCTAGGCTTTCCGCTTCCTGATAAATTGGCCTGAATGTATCATCCTGATACTCCTCGGTATTTACTGTATTCAGATAGCTGCTCGGAGAAAGATGAAGCGCTGTCACCGCTTTTTGAGCGGAAGTGCCAGACAGTAAATGGCTTGCAATCCGGAGCATTTTTCTGCCTCCCTGGGGACTGGCGAACGCGATCAGAATTGAAAAACGCGATAGCTCGACCTTACTTGATAATGTTTCAGTTTTCTTGTCAGGCATTAGCCTGTCGATCAGATCCAGTGCTGGGCCCGTCATGCACGTTGTGACAAGAGCCATAATTACCATCATGGCAAAAATTTGTGGTGACAGGACGCCAATATCATAGCCAATATTCAGTACAACGAGCTCCATAAGGCCCCTCGTGTTCATCAATGATCCTATGATCAGGCTGTCACGCCAGCTTTGCCTGACAAAACGGGCGGCAACTGCGCTACCGATAAATTTACCTGCGACAGCAGCCGTGATGATCAGGCCTGTAATCTGCCAGGCATGGATGTCATTCAATAGACCGATTTGTGTTCTCAAACCTGTGAATACGAAAAACAGCGGAAGTAAAAGTACCATTGCAACATCTTCCACCTTTTCTATAAACAGGTTACGAAAGCTTTGATTAGCTGGCATGACCACACCTGCCATGAAAGCCCCAAATAGGGCGTGAATTCCAATGATCTCGGTACAATAGGATGACAGTAGCAACAATATAAAGAAAACCGCCACAATGGGTTGAGTCAATCCTTCCTTGTAGGCGTAATAGTCACCAAGCCTTTTAAGGAAGGGTTTAACAACGAGCAGCATGATCAGGAGGTATCCGACTGCGAGAGCTACTGTGAATAGTGCACTTACAAAACTCCCTGCCTTTACAATTGCTACGACCGCGGCCAGTATACACCAGGCAGTTATATCGTCGGTGGCGGCGCAAGTAATGACCATTGTTCCAAGTTTTGTCTTGGAGAGCCCTCTTTCCTGTACGATTCTTGCTAAAACCGGAAATGCCGTGATACTCAGGGCAATGCCTATGAAAAGCGCAAACGAAAGAAAACTGATTCCCGTAGGCGCGAATTGTTCATAAATATAAAGCGCCAGGCCAACGCCAAGCGCAAAAGGAAAAATAATACTGGCGTGGCTGATCACGATAGCCTCCTGCGCCTTTGTCTTTAAAATCTTAAGATCCAGCTCCATTCCGATGATAAACATGAATAGAATCAGCCCAATTTGGCTTAAAAACTGAAGATTTCCCAAAGTTGAAGCAGGGAAGAGGAAGGCCGAAAATCCTGGGAAGTACGTGCCGGCAAAAGAGGGCCCCAACAAAATTCCTGCCGCAATCTCCCCGATTACTGTCGGCTGACCAATTTTTTTGCAAAGCAGTCCCAGCAACCGTGCCACTACAATGATTGTTACCATCTGTAATAGCAGCAGAGCGAGAGGGTGGGTGACGTTGTGTGTAAATGTGTCGGTAAATTGTCCCCAGGCGCTCCCTGTCTTGGCAATACGTATATCGTGAGAGCCAATTGTTTCCAGACGCTGTCCGGATTGGATTAGAAAGTAAAGCAGTCCTGAAAAAGCTGCGATTGTAGTTGAATAAAAGATTATGTTACGGATGTTCTTCATTTTACGCAGTGGAGTGAAGTGCGCAAAATACAAAAATTATATGTTGTCGGGCAGCGATTTAATTTAAGGTAATGTTAAAAAAACAAAGAATTTCCGGTTTGATTTTATAGCGTTGCTGATCACATACTTTTATCCATCGTATATCGGCTAACTTTGTAGAACAATTTGATGTGGGAAAATAAATCCGCGGAGAAATTTTGAATTCTTGTCAAAAGGTTTTAATGTTGCGGGTTGAATAAATTTGGAATGCGGCCTAGACAGAATTCGCTAAACTTTGGAGAGCTTTTGTTTGGGGCCATGATGGCTTTTTTTTAACAGATCAATTTATTGGTTTTTTTTAAATTGAAAGCTATTCTAAGTAATATTTCTTTTTATTTATTGTGTAAATATTATAAAATTGAGATCCCACCAGGCTTGGTGTTTGGGAATTTGATTTTTAATAGGTTTATTTCGAAAGATTGTGCCGAACAATAGAGTATTCAGAAATATAAATTTTCTTCTTGATAATGTTCTGAATCTTGTCAGAATTTGGCACTAGTACCTCCCCCTCAATCTGAAAGTATGCTATGGATGAAGATCCTCCGAGTCCTTTATGTTTAATTTATAATTTTTAACCTTTTTGTCATTATGTTAAGCTTTAATTCAAAATCTAACCAATCATCTCACAGCCTATGAAATTTTTACGAAATCTGGTTTTTTTAAGTTTTATTGGTGCGTTAGCTAACGTGCTGCCTAACTTTGAAGCGTCAGCACAGACAAAATATTATTGCCGAAATTTCGAATTCTACGATGGTCAAGTTCTTGGCAGAGACAGGGGAGGTAGCCAGTATGAGGTGAAAGTCAAAATACTCCAAAATAGAGTTTATGCTGAAAGGAATGGTGTATTGGAGACGGGCAAGGGGATTTATTATGGAATGGACAACTATTCAGGCATAAGCCAGGAGGCTTGGGGGTATTGTGTAAATGCGTCCGATCCATTGGTCAATGGCGCTAATTTGTTGGGAGCTCAGGTAGGGGACGCGATACCCTGCAATGGTAAATTGATTAAGAAAAATACATGGCTGAACTATTATCAGGGAGACGATTCTTATAGGACGTTCAATATCGCTAAGATTGACAGGGGTGTCTTACGAATCCATGGATTCAGAATGAACCCAAATACTTTCCCAAGCGTGGCAGATCTCGCCCAGACACCCCAGGCCAACGGGATTGCCTACAATAACTCTCTACTTGAAGCGGGATGGTATGACGGTGCTCACGGCCATGATAACCCAGACGAACCTACCTTGTTAAAGGATAACCCAAAGGAAATAGCTGGCTGCATATTTGCAGATGCGGTTAACTATGCTGATTGTAGCTCAAGTCCGGTAATAGGAACAATATCTTCCATTACCCAGACCGGACTTAGTTTTACATTTTCAGGGTTTACAGGAGGTGTATTTACGAAACTCGACTGGGTGATTAAGCCTTCTGTGGCGAATGTAGCTAATGAAAGGTCGGGGCAAGTAAATAATCCAAGTCAGGGCGGTACTAGTTTTAGTTTTGCGTCGCTGCCTACTGGTGACTATACGCTTGAAGTACAAGGTGGTGATTGTAACTCATCGACTACTACAAAGACGTTTACAATTGGTAACTCAAACCCATGTTCTGAAAATCCGGTTATTGGAACTATTTCGTCTATTACCCAAACTGCATTAACTTTTAGTTTTACAGGAAATGGCCTTCCTAACCTTACCTGGCGCATAAAGAATTCGGCTAACACTTCGACGCTTCAAAGCGGTAAAACTGGAGCAGTTAATAACGCCGGTGTTACGTTGAGTTTTGCTTCCCTTGCTTATGGAGACTATATTCTTGAAATTGAAGGCGGTGATTGCTCATCAAACGTAAGTTCAAAGGCTTTCACTATCTCAAAACCCAACTGTACTGCACCTCCAATTATAGCCTCTATCGGAGACATAACAGCAAGCGAACTTGTGGTACAATTCACTGGGGCCATTTCAGCCAACTCTGTTGACTGGAAAATCAAGAATAGTTCAAGTCAAACCGTTGCTAGCGGGAACAAGACGGGCACGGCCGGAACTTCAAGTATGGCAATTCCTTACAGTTTTTTAGCTAATGCTTCATATACTTTAGAAGTTATTGCGGTTGATTGTATTTCAACAGCCAGTTCGCAAGGATTTAGAATTGACGTTCCAAAGCCTAATTGTGGTTCGGGTCCGAGAATCACAAGTATTTCAGCAGTATCAAATTCGTCCCTTGAATTGCTATTCGATGGAAGTGGGGTTACAAGTATCGCATGGAGAATTCTAAATTCTACAGGAACAAATAGCATGGCGAGCGGTGAAGTTGTGCCTGTCCATAACCATCCAACCTTGCCGTATAATTTAGCAAACGGCGTATACATTTTAGAAATTCAGGGTGGTACAACTTGTGCATCTACTCCGGTGACGAAGGCATTTGGAATAAATACTCCTCTTCCAATCTATATCTCTAATTTCGATGGTGTTGCCAAAAAAGAAGGTGTTGCACTTTCGTGGAATGTCGTTTCAGAAAAGAATGGAGAGGGATTCCAGGTTCTTCGGTTTGATGACAACGCAAAGACTCCACAGATCATAGCATCCATTCCTTTAAGAGAGGAAAAAATAGGCGCCTACAGTTATTTAGATGAGAACCCTGCTAACGGCTCCAACTACTACCAGTTGAAGCAAATTGATACAGACGGTTCATTTACTACCAGCCGGATTATCAACGTGAGTTTTGATGGCGTTTATGGCATGTTTATGGCTCCAAACCCGGCAAAAGAATTTGTCGACGTTGAATTTGAGTCCAGGATTAACGGAACAGCGTCTTTCGAAACTTATAGCAATTCTGGAATCAGGGTTATGAATTCCCGTCAGAAGGTGAAAATTGGTAAGAACAAAATACGTATGAATGTTTCCGGCCTGTCAGAAGGGAGTTACATTCTGAAAATGGAAAACGGAGATGCACCCAAAAGTCTTCGCTTCCTGAAGGTGAATTAATACAAACAAAGAAGATAAAAAAAACAGACTGCTTTCGGGCGGTCTGTTTTTTTGTTTTGAGGCAAATTCATTAAAATCCACGTATAGCTTGAACCGATCAGGTTTTCGATACACTTAACTCCAAAGCCGGTCATGTGAACGTTTCTCATTCCAGTCCGGCGTTGGGGCGAAGAAGGTTTTATCTTTTGGATTCAGGTGTTTTTTCATTTCTTCTTCATTAAGCTCAATGCCCAGGCCGGGTGCTTCAAGCGGAACCTGAGCGTAGCCTTTGTCGATCAACTTTCTGCCATCCGTTGTTTTTACCAGATCATCCCACCACGGCACGTCAACCGAGTGATGTTCCAGCGCCAGGAAGTTTTGGGTTGCTGCTGCACAGTGAACGTTCGCCATAAAGCTCACCGGCGTTCCCGCGAAGTGCATCGCCATGGAGATACCGTGTTCTTCGGCATAGTCACCTATTCTTTTTGTTTCTAAAAGCCCTCCGGAAGTTGCGAGGTCGGGATGGATAATATCCACTGCGCGAGCATCGATCAATGGTTTAAAACCTTCTCTGAGGTAGATATCCTCGCCGGTAAGGATGGGCGTTTCGAGTGCGTCTGAAAGCGTTTTGTACTGATCCGTATATTCCCACGGAACGATATCCTCCAACCAGGCCAAACGGTACTTTTCAAGTGCTCTTCCAAGCCGGATTCCATTGTTGAGGTCAAAGTGTCCGTAATGGTCTGTTGACAAGGGAATTTCATATCCCACGGCACTTCGTACGTCATCTACTACTTTGGCCATTTCGTCAAGCCCTTTTGGCGTGATTTGAATCGCCGTGAAAGGGTGTTTTGTATTGGCGTAGGAATTGTAATCGCCTGCCCACTGGGAGAACCCGCCACCCCAAACCTTATTGTTAACTACACTGCCCTGATTGTTGCGAAGCATACCGATCGACACGTCCATTTTGAGCCAGGTATAGCCCTGTGTTTCGGTGCGGAATTTTATTTTTTCTTTGAACTCAGCAAGATTATCAGATTCGGGTGTATCTGCGTAGAGCCTCACTTTGTCACGGTAACGACCACCTAGCAGCTGCCAGCACGGAACACCATAAGCTTTACCACACAAATCCCATAAAGCCATTTCTACGCCACATACTCCGCCTCCCTGTCGGCCGTGAAAGCCGAATTGTTTCATGGATTTGAAAAGCATTTCCACGTTACAGGGATTTTGGCCAAGAATATGGCTTTTCAGAAAGAGAGCATAACGTTCATCCGCACCGTCACGCACTTCGCCAAGCCCGTAAATGCCCTGATTCGTATCAATCCTGATGATGGGTGTTCGCCCTACATTTTGAATGATGCAATATCGCATGTCGGTGATTTTTAGTTCGGATGGCTTCGACGCACGGTTAACTTTTGATGTCGCCTGCGCGATTGTATCCTCGGTAGACATCCCCATAAAACCGCCGAGTGCTATGCCCCCAAAGGCCGTCTTTCTTAGGAAATTACGTCTGTTATCTTTGGTGGACGGGTTATTTATTTCGGCTAACTGAGCTTCTTTTTCAGCTCTTTCAACTGCTTTGTTGGATGCAATAATTTGATTTAAGATACTTTTCATGTGTTCAGTTTTAGGAATTGAATTGTTGGGTTAGCTGTTGGCTTTTAGCAATTAGCGTTTAGCTTTTTGGGCATCTATTGCCTGAATTTATGGCCATGGTAAGGTTGCGCAACTTGCTTTGGATACCGGACAACTGGCTGTCAGTAGTTTCTTTCCTTCAGATAGTCGTCAAGCTCCTTTTTAGTCATTGGAAGCTTTCCAGGATAGTTGTTCACCCAGTTTAGAAAATCTTTGGAGATAGCGTCTGTCCATTTTGTGTCAATCTCTCCGGGGGTGTATTTACCTTCGCGCAGACGCTGATGTCCGAACTGATCCCTTAAAGCGGTAACTTCTGATGTCAGAACGAGTTCTTCGACAAGATGGGCAGGAATGAATACAGTACCATATTTTTTGGCCAATACCACGTCGCCAGGGAGTACCGTTGCCCGACCAATACGAATTGGTGTGTTGATATTTGACAACATCATCTGCTGAATGTAGGAAGGATCATTTCCCTTGGTCCACGCATTGAAACCTTTGATTTGGCTTAGGCCTTCTACATCCCGGACCGATCCATAAAATATTACTCCTCGCTTTGATTTAGCATAGATAGAGTTTCCCAGGTTATCACCGATTAAGGTACCGTCCGCTATTTTTCCATAGCCATCGGCAACGTACACATCACCTTCTTTTAACACATCAATAGGCCAGGAATTGGTGCCTCCTGCTTGAACCCGCCCCTCTTTTTTACCGGTTTCTTTTATCAGTTCCTGGAGATCAGGCCGCAGTGGAACATATTGCGCAGTTACAACACGTCCCGTCATTGCACTGTCGGTGTGTATGAGCTGCCAATCTCCTTCGAACTGGTTTTGATAGCCTTTGTTCCGCAGTACACCCCAGGCTTCTTCCATTGAAATATTTTTCAACCTGGCCAGGATTGCGTCTGAAACCCGAGGGCGTCCATCGGCGGAGCGTTCTCCTTTCCACGCGGATGTATAGGCTTTGATCTGATCGGCTGGCGGCGAGATGGATTGCGCCTGACACAATACTGACAGCAACACCATCGTACCGGTAAACAGTTGTATTTTTTGCATAGAATAAAGATTAAGGATTGACAAGCATATGGAAACGCAAAACCGTAAAATGGTGACTACAGTAAAGTATAATCCCCTCATTTTAGCGGTTTTGCGTCATAGTAAATTTATTTATCCCAAAATAGTGCTGTGCCAAGGGCATCCGCTCCCATTCGGGCGACTGCTGCATTGTAGTTGGTTGTATTCACTGATTTTTCTCTGACGGGATATACCAGCCGACGGATGAAATCTTTCACAGACGGATCTTTTCCAGGATAAGGATTTACCGGTAAAACAGGGAATCCGCTTCTTCTGAAATTTGCCCAGGCCTCGGATCCATTCAGGAAAGAAGACAACCAGTATTGTGTATTGATTTGTTCCAGCGCCTTGGCGGCATTATATGGATTCGCTGCCAGATAGGCATTTTGCTCGGCCTCCGAAATTGTCGCCAGCACATCATACTGAGCCATTTGGGCTAGGTGGGCTTTTACACCGGTAGTATAGAGTGTCTTTACGTCTCCGGTTATCCAGCCTCGCTGAGCTGCCTCCGCCAAAAGCAACTGGGTTTGAGAAAAAGTTATAAAGAACTCTGGAGCATCAATTTTTCCAACAGTCCGACGATTTATCTGAGAGTATTTGAAGGCGGAGCCGATTTTACCGGGAAAACCGGGAGCATTTACAACGGTGGATTCATTGTACCCGTATGGCATGCCATCCTGATTTACCCGTGTTGTATCTTCTGCGCCAGCTGTGGCGATGGGATTACCAGGTACAGCATATTTTACAGCAATCACGCGTAGCCTAGGATCCGTGGTTGTTTTAAGATAATCAACCAATGCCTTTCCTAAATAAACGTTTCCACGTTCAGTGCCTTGGAAGTAATTGGCCAGGGGATGGTTAAATGTGCTGTTAAATGCAATTAGGGCATTATCAGCATTCGCGCTCAATAACCCGCCGTTTGTGGCGTCAGTAGCAGTTGTTACGTACTGCTTAGCCTTTGTTGCATCGAGTTTTGAATAACGCATGCCTGCACGTAATAGTAGCGAGTTGCCTAGTTTTTTCCATTGCGCAATATTTCCCTTATAAAATAAGTCTCCAATCTCAATCGCTTTTGAGGCATCCAATGCTTTGGTACCTTCAACGAGCTCTTTTAGTATATCATCATAAATCAGCTTTTGGTCGTCATATTTTGGTAAATTAATTCCGGAAATGTATGCTTTTCCCGCCTCGAAGTAGGGGACATCTCCGTAAGTATCGACCAATACCATGAAGACGTATGCTTTCCATATACGAGACATGTTATACAGGTTACTTCTTGCCGGGACGTCCTTCGTCTGTGCAATTACTGTTGTCAGCAGGTTAACCGGTCCGTTCTGAAGAAACAGGGAATTAAAATTAGCGTTCGAATTGGGGTCGTAACTTACATTGTGGTTACCACCCTCCATCACGCCGGTATATGGTGAGTTGATTTGCTGGACAATCTGCATCTGATAAAATTGAGTTGCGATTGCACTGCCAAATTGCGCATTGGAAAACAAATATGCTGGATCTATACTGGTGGCCAGCACAGGGTTCACATTAACGTCTTCGAATCCCTTATCGCAGGAACTGCTACCGGCGATGATCCCTGCTATGGTCAGATATATGAATATTTTTTTCATCTTGGTAAATGTCAGTTATAGTTTAAGGTTTAAATTGAGGCCAAAACTTCTTGTCGTTGGAAGTGTATGTGTTTCAATCCCCTGTAAATTGTCGGATGCAGAAACTTGTGCTTCAGGGTCGAGGTTGTCAAGATGCTTTTTGATCAGGAAAACGTTGTAAACCATGGCAGAAACCGTAATGCCTTTGATAAATGTTCTGTCTTTTACAAATCTTGAGAAATCATACCCCAATGACAAGGTTCTCCAGCGGATGAAGCTTCCATTGTAGACGAAGGGGGTGGCAAGTCCAGTGCTTCGGTAAGCGGTATAGAATTGCTCAGCTTCTATTTTTGCCGCATTTTCACTTCCGTCCGCGTTTACTCCGGGAAGCGTGACACCGCCTTCACGTCCAACCAATGATGGTTTTGATATTCCTTCCCGGAGGAAATTCAGGTTGGAGTTCGAAAGGATCGTATTGCCTGACTTGAAATCAACTTGTGTGGAGATTTTGATTCCTTTCAGGTTAAATGTATTTACCCAGGCACCCACCCATTTCGGAATTGCACTCCCAAAAGTTTTCAGGTCTCCCTGCAATGGAAGTCCCCCTGATGTAAGGATGCGTCCCTGTGCGTCTCTTTTGTAGTCGAATCCTCTGAGTGATGCAAGGGGCTTACCTACCTCATGGGATACAATACCAAAAAACTCTCCAGTGCCTACATCAAACCTTTGCTGCCCGGCTGCGAGTTCAAGCACCTTGCTGATGTTGTAGCTCGCGTTGAAGCTTGTTTCCCAGGTTAGGTTATCGCTTTTTACCGGAACAATTGTGAAAAGGAACTCAATCCCTTTATTCTGCAGCTTACCTACATTCACCTTAGTCTGGCTGAAACCCGAGGTGTTGGAAATATCTACATTCAAAATTTCATCGACGGTATTTTTTCGGTAAACTGACATGTCCAGGCTCAAACGGCTGTCGAATGTTTTGAGCTCCAATCCCAGTTCTACTTCCTTCACTTTCAGTGGTCTCAGATTGGCATTGGGACTTACAGCGGATGGCAAATTGCCCAATGCAGTACCATTGAAAGCATTGGCGTTGATGGCGTAGTAAAGGTTGTTGGAATATGGATCGGTGTCCCCTCCAACTTCTGCATAAGCAGCGCGTAGTTTACCATAATTAAGCCAATTTGGTGCGTTGGCAAATGCCTGGCTGAATACAAAACTTCCACTAACAGATGGATACAGGTAGCTGTTCGACTGTGGGTTCAAGGTTGAAAACCAGTCGTTCCTTCCTGTTACGTTCACAAAAAGGTAATTTTTGTAAGAGAATTCGGCCGATCCGTAAATGGAGTTAACCTTCTTTTTACTGTAACTGTAACCTGGATTTTTAACTTGTCCATTTCCAATGGTGTACAGATCGCGAACATAGAAATTTGTGACAGCTGTGTTAACGTTATCATTAATCTGCAGCATTTGGTTTCCACCGACATTGATGTCGATGCCAAAATCACCGAATGTTCTATTTGCGCCAATCAGGACGTCGAGATTGCGCTCGCGAAATGTGGCGATGTCCTGGTAGTAATAACCATTAAACCCTGTTGTGACGGCGCCGATAGATCGGGTGCCCGTTGGCCGGTTGTAGTTGTACGGCCTGGTGTAATAATCCTGCCCAACCCGGCCCTGAACAAAAAGCCATTTTGTAAAATCGTACCGAACGGAGGTATTGCCGAAAATACGGTCGCGGTGAACGTTCTCGAAGCGGTCAAGCGCAACCCAGTAGGGGTTGTTTCTGTTGGTAAATCTGGCCAGTGGCATTTCATTTCCATTAGCATCCTTTCGGTTTTTAAGCCAGTCAGAATTGATGCTGGTAGCCAACGTGTAGATTGTCGTATTGGCATTCATGTCCTGAAGACCGATTTGAGGCGGGTTGTGGTTATATTCGTTGGAATAGTTGGCATTCAGCTGGACCGAAAGTTTGTCTGTAAACTTGTAGTTTAACCCCAGGTTCATGATTTTTTTATGATAATCAGAGTTGGGGACGATGGCGTTGGCATCTGTATTTGCAAATGACAGGCGAAAATTACCTTTCTCATTGCCACCAGAAAGTGCTACAGAGTTGGTGAAGCTGCTTCCGGTTCTGTAGAAGTTTTTTATCCGGTCTTTGTTTGCAACATAAGGCTGCATGCTTCCGTCAAACTGAGGTGTTGGTTTCCCATCCATTTTTTCGCCGAAAGCAAATACGCCCGAACTTTGGGCTTCAGCCACTGATGTGGGACGTTTTCCAAATTCACCCTGGCCGTATTCATATTGGAAATCTGTATAGTCGAGAGCCTGTTGCGCCTGGAAATTTGAATTGATTTCAACGCCAATTCCAGTGCTCTTGCTTCCGCTTTTTGTAGTGATAATGATCGCTCCATCCTTCGCACGAAAACCATATAAGGCTGCGGCTGCCGCTCCCTTGAGCACAGTCATAGATTCGATATCGTCCTGATTGATACTTTGTAAGCCATCTCCTGAGTCGGATGAACCACCCGTGGGGTTTCCCGTTCCGTTGCCGGCTGATCCTCCCGCAGAAATACTGGTGTTATTAATTGGAATACCATTTACAATAATCAATGGAGAGTTATTGCCACCGAAGGAAGACTGACCTCTGATACGGATTTTCGTTGACCCACCCGGACCGCTTGCGGGAGGCGAAACGTTTAAGCCCGCTACCTTACCCTGCAAACTGTTACCAAGGTTAGTTGTGCGATTGGTTGTAATTTCCTCAGTATTGACGGTTGCTGTCGAGTAGCCTAATTTTTTTGCGTCCCGCTTGATGCCCAGAGCCGTGACCACAACCATTTCGAGGTTGCGAACATCCGGCTTCATACTAAGGTCAAAATTGGTTCGGTTTCCTATCGATACTTCTTCGGCAAGGTAGCCCACGTAAGAGAAGATCAGTGTTCCGTCTCCATCCGGGATGCTCAATTGAAAACCTCCCTCTGTGTTGGTGGCTGTTCCGGTTTTGGTTCCCTTGATCACAATGCTGACGCCTGGAAGCGGCTGCCCTTTTTCGTCAGATACTTTTCCGGTGATCGTCCTGTCTATTGCGGGGTTTTCTGTTGTGTTGATTTTATCAATCAGGCCACTGGGTGACGGAGGGTTTTTTGTTAAGACGACTTGTTTTCCCTCTATTTTGTATGTGATATTGTTCGATTTAAACAGCTCTTCCAACACGTCGGCGAGTGGTCGGTCCACAGCATTTATTGAGATTTTTTTTTGTGATCGGATCAGTGCAGAACTGTATGTGAACCTGATTTGTGTAAGCTTGTTCAGTTTGGCCAGCACAGCTTTCATTTCCTGATTGCTTGCCTGCAAGGTTACCTTTTGGTTGAGAATATCCTGAGCCCCGACGCTCCCGGCGGATGCGAACTGAGCAAAGATAAAGGCAATTATTAATTGGTAAAATGATATTCTCATAGCACGCAAAAGTAGCCTTGACAATTGTCGGTGTTTTTTCATATTTTTGGTTGTTTTGTTCGAATGGATTGAATAGGACAAATAAGCCCCGTCATCTTGAAGAAGATGTTACTGATTTACATCAGAGGGAAAGCGGGGTCAGTGATGGCGCAATCATCGCTGGCCCTGTACATTAAAAAGAGGTCTAAGTCATTTCATAGGCGGTACTGGATTAATTGATTGTTAGGTTAATTTTGAGATTTTTATTGCGTATGTGACCGCATTATGAACTGCATCCTTTGCTGTTCACGATGATCTGGCCATCTACCATTTCATAAGTGGCACCGATAGCCTGGCAAATTACACTCATCCTTTGTTTTAAATTTTCTTCATTGAATTGGGTAGTGATAACGCAGGAAGAAAGACTGTCGGCGTCAAAAATGATAACTATCCCATATATGTCTTCAAGTGAGTGTAGCACCTCGGCTACGGGTTTCTCATCAAACACTAACTCTTTTTGATCTGTAGAAACTGATAACATTGCTGGATTTGCTACGATACCTTTTTCCAGACGGTTGTCCTTTTTCCTGAACACGACCTGCTGATTCGGACTCAAAATCACACCTTTAATCTCCCGATCGCTTTTTTCTGTCAATAGTTCATATTCCTCCTGTGGATACACGGAAACTTTGCCGGTTTTAACGACTACCATCACTTCCGGATCCTGCTCAAATGCTCTGACACGGAAGCTGGTTCCCAATACCTTCGTGACCGTTTCATTAGCGAATACCAGAAATGGCCGTTTGGGGTCCTTCGTGATATCGAAAAAAGCCTCCCCGCTTAGAAAAACTTTACGCTCGTCGCCTGAAAATCTGGAAGGGTAGGTGAGTTTGCTGCCTTTCATGAGCGTGGCGACACTATTATCGCTCAGGAGCACAGTCATTTCCTTATCAGAGTCATTCACTTTTGTCATTAATGGTTCCGCTGCGATCGAAACAAATCGTTTGGTTCCTGGCTGATGTTTGACCTGTCCAGCATAATATAACCACCCAAGTCCGGCTACAACAACAAGAATCGCAGCAATTCGCCAGGCAAAGAAACGGGTTGGTAAAGCGATTTTTTCCTTTCTGGTGAGCTTGCTGGTTTCTGCCAATCTCACTAATTCGTTGATGTCGTATTCGACAAGTTCCTCAGGTAGATGGTTTTTGTAACGGTCGTTAAGTGTGCGTATTAAGATTTTGGCTTGTTTAATCTGATTTTTTTTCTCCGGGTTTTGTTGCATCCAGTTGTTCCAATACGCATCCGTCTCCGGGTTAGGGACCACAACCCACTCACGAAAGAATTCGTCAGCGGCAAACTGTTCTACATTAAATCTTTTATATTCTTTCATGGCTCTGTAAAAAGCCCCATTTGAAATTTATGAGGCACATATGGTTTAGGATCCGGCGGCGCAAAGTTTAAAAAATGACTCATGCGGACGCTTTATATAGTATGTCCGGTTTAATTGGTCGGATAACCAAAAAAATGAAAATATTTTTTGAAATAATACTATTGTGGAGCTGATAGCCTTTTGCGGTTGGACGTGGGCTATGATTTTGTATTCGGTGGGAAATTGTTTTTTACTCTTGGAAATAGAAATTCAGACAAATGCAGGCAGGAGGAGTAGCCAGAAAAATTCGGCGGGAACCCAGATCCCCCTTATTTCTTTGATCGTTCGGTAAAGCAGGTTTGACACGCTTTGTTTGCCTAAACCCATGATGTGAGAAATATCGTCATTTTCGAGGTTCTGATAGAACCGAAGGTATATGACTTCCTGCTGACGTTTGGAAAGATGGGACACAATATGGTTCAGCCGATTGATCTGTTCATTGAGATTTTCATGGTCAATGATATCGGTTTCAATACAATTTTCGGCCTCACCAGGGTCAAAAGACATTTCCATTGGCTCCTTAAATCGTTTTAGCCTTACGCTTTCCTTGATCAGCTTGTGGCGTAAAGATTTAAGTAGATAAGACTTTACAAACGCCGTTTCTGAGAGATATGCTCGTCGTTCCCATAATTCAAGATAGAGTTCCTGGATACAGTCGCGGATAAAATCGGAATCTGAGGAGAATTTCGTGCCGTAGTTATAGAGTGCACGAAAATGTACTTGGGCCAGCTTGCCCAATGCATCCGGGTCCCCAGACTTGAATCGACCCCAAAGCTGAATATTGAAATCTTCGCGATTTGATATGTTTGCTTCCTTTTCCAAATGACAGATTCATTAGTAAAATTTAAGAAAATCGCTAAATATTAATACGCAAATCTTTGCCTGGTTCTTTTCTGCTTAATTGATTTGAGGGTATCTAAGTTTAGATACTGAATGATTTTTCTGCCGGGTCATGCGACCCGGCAGGAAAATCATTTATCTGACGACCTTTAATTTGCCCTGCATTAAAGTATAGTGCCCAGGAAATGTGCATACATACTGATAAGTTCCTGCCTGCTTCGGCGCAACAAAGTATATGGATTCGGTTTTTTCTGGCTCTACAATGTTCGTGTGGAATAGTACGTCGCTGCTTTTGGGAACATAATTCATTTCGGATCCTTTTAGTCCAAGATTAAGACCGGCTTCACCAACAGCATTGACTGTTCCCGGCTTTGTAATCACCAGATTGTGAAGCATGTCGTCGTTATTATTGAACACAAGCTTGATTTTGCTTCCTGCTTTTACCTGAAGTTCTGAAATGTCGAATTTCAGGCCGGGAACTGTCCCGATTGTAATCACTTGATCGGGACCTTTTGTCCAGTCTGAGGGCATTATTGTGATTCTTTTTGAAGACGTACTAGTACTGGTGACTTCGGTTGGCACCGTTGCATGTGCAGTGTGATCCGTTTCAGTTGCCTTTACCAAGGTGGTAAACTTTGATGCGTCCGCGGCTGTTCCACCTGCAATTTCGTTCAAAGTATAATAGCCGGTGGCATGCAGCAAGTTATTTCCTTCCGCTGATCGAATTCCTTCCGCTTTAACTTCATGAACGTAGCCCTTTCGTAACGTAGCAGGATCAAGCACGAGCCTTACGCGCAGGCCATCTTCCGAAACCACAATTCCTTTCAGAGCAAGCTCTTTGGTATTGATAATGGGACTACCATATGTATGGTGATATTTGTAGCTAAAGCTATTCAGCTTATATGAATCCTGGTTCCCGGCGGTTTTTTTATCAATCGGACTTGTAAATGTTATTTCGAAACCATCCGGCATTGATCTTACAGTCTTCATTTCAAATGGCATTTTTCCTGTCCAAACAAGTCGTTGAATTCCAAATTCCTGCTTACCTGTAGCAGCCCATCCACGACTGGTCTGTCCTACAAAAAGTGAACCATCAAGCCCCCAGTTGAGGCGTATTATGCCTGACATGAACCCTTCGCGAAATGGAAAAACTGTTCCCTGCCATACACCATTTACTTTTTCCATGTCTACGCGGGTGATGATGCTGTGTCCCTGATCGCCCACAAACATTTGTCCTGCAAATGGACCGAATGCACCGTTTGTAACATCTTCTTTGAAATCGGAAGTTGAAATACCAACCAGTGTGTGCGGAAACCAGACTGCCGGTGGCTTTATGCCGGGGGTTGTTTTCGCAACGTCATATATCGGTTCACCAGTGTCAGGAATGTCGCCTGGTTTTAGTTTGACCGGAGAGCCTTCCTCACTGCTCCATCTCAATCCGGCAGGATTACCTGCAAAATCGCCTTTTTCGAGATGTGTCATCCTTCCTGACCCAACCCAGTCACCTTGATTCTCTGTATAGAAAATATCGCCTTTGTAGGATCCAAAACCTGAGGGCGAGCGAAGTCCGGTTGCATAAGGTGTGAGCTTGCCGTCTTCTCCTAATTTAAGCATCCAACCTCTCCATTTTGATTGACTGGCGCCCCGACCAATCCAGTCCAGATTTAAAGTAACCAGCATTTCACCATTCGGCATCGCCACAGGTCCGTATGAATACTGGTGATAATTTCCAGACAACGGCCATTTCGAAAAGGAATCGTATACATCAGCCACACCATCATTGTCTGTATCAACGAGCCGGGTTACTTCACCTCGCTGGGATATCAGAAAATCTTTTCCACGGTACAGCAGTCCAAGCGGTTCGTGCAGACCTGAGGCAAAACGATGAAATGATGGTTGACCGTCACCTTTGAGATACGGGTTGCCTATCATCCACACCTCGCCCCGGCGCGTAGAAGCAGCAAGCCGACCGTCAGGTAAAACAGCCAGTCCGCCCACTTCCATTTTGATGTTTTCAGGAATAGGGATGGTAACGATCCGGTAGAAATCGTCTTCCTTATTTTGCTTCGACTGAGCCTGTAGTCCCATGCAGGTAAGGGAAAGCAATGCAGTAACAATTATATTTTTCATTTGTAATACTAAAATGATTCTGATGAATTAAGATTTAAACACCGGGCAGTTTTTACCAGAACATCGTGTAGGACGTTGTACCTGCAATCGACAAAAGTAATTCCTGCGTTTCACCAACCGGGCGAAGGATGATTTTTGCTTTTTTATCAACCTGAATGTAATAGCGATTATCTACCTGATAAAGGCCGCTTTCAATTTTAATAATCTCCTTACCACTCGCCAAAATTGCGTAAAGCGACCCTTTTGGGGCACTTTCGGTGCTAAAAGTCCTCACGATACCATTGCTATTTGCTACAATCTGATCTTTCACGGTGGTAGATCCGATTGTATAGCGAAACCCCGGAAAGCCGCTTGGATCGATGTTGTAGCCCAAATAATTGATATTGGATGAATCAGGCCAGGCCGCTTGATCGGTGTCTAAAATTGCAATGCTGCTTTTTCCCGAAACAGGTACGGTGAGGCCCGCTGGGAACAGAAGTTGCGGTTCGCCGCGTTCATACCACATTTCAGTTACGTTGGCAAACTGTCCGCGCCATGCTTGTAATAGTGCTCCACGGTTGAGGTCCATCGTGTAATTCCATCCCGAAGGACTTCCAACGGATATACAGTGCGTCCTTTTGTATTTTTCACCATCCAGAAGAATAAAAGAGCGAACCATTTCGGGCTGTGTTTCAGGAGTCACACTTATATAAGGCTTGGGCTCAGGCTCGGGTAGGGAGGACAGCACGTGCAGGTCGTATGGACGCACTCCCGATTTTTCTACCCTCAGACCCAAGGCAGGCTGACGCCAGGGAAAACGGGAATAGTGGAGTTTGAGTTTATGTACTCCCTGGCTAAGGTTCACCGAACCGGTGTGTATTTCCTGTGAAGTGCTTTCGCCAGTGTTGATAATGTTTTTACCGTCAATGTCAATTGCCAGAACATTCCCTGAATAGATCCCTGTAAAGATATAATCACCAGCTTCCTGTACCTGTACATCACTTTCGTAAATGAGATGAAACTCGCGCATCCCATTGGTGACTTCTTGTGTCAGTGTTTCCGTTCTGCCTTCGTGGTCTAGTTTGCTATATTCTTTGCTGTCCCATTTATCTGAAAATACCTTATAAGATAAATTTGTCAAGGTTAATGGTTTACGGCTTGCGAGTAACTGATATCCAATGTTTCTGAAAGCGATTGTGCCTTTATTTACTTCGAATGTGACCGGTTGTGCCTGGTCAAGAGACCTGGTGACGGGAAGGTATACCGTTTCCAAAACCGTTACCCCGTTTAACTTTAATATGTTCAGTCTGGCGGAAGTTGATACCTGAGCAACTGACGCGTCGTAAGCCAATTCAATCGTTTGCCATAATCCCGGTGCTTTTGACGCATTTTGGGTTGGAAATTGTCCGATAAATCCAGAGGTCCCGGCATTGATGACCCGTTGCCGATAGCTGTCTGAAATAAGTACTTTTTGACCTCCTGGTAGCACGATGTTCCCTTCTGCACCTGGTGAAACCATAAATTCGGCGTAGAGTCGAAGGTCATTTGCTTTCACTTTGGTAGTAAGCGCCACGCCAGGGCTACCAACCAGAACGCCTGTTCCGGACTGCGTTTTGGTTTTGATCAGACCAGTCGGGTGAATTGAAATATTTCCCTGCACGGACCAACTTGGACCGCTGCTTTCGAAAGCACTGAGGTCCTTCAGAGGCAAGGGAGAGTAATTCCCTTTGCCTGATTGGCCCATTACAACGATCGGGCTTGCGAGTAAAAGAAGAGAGGCTATTTGAATAAGAGAACGCATTGGTATTTATTAAGTGTAAAGTTCACAATTATAAAACGAAGTAAGCGATTTTTTCTACTAATATATCGCGAAATTTTAGGAATTTTTTGCAGAAGCAATACGGTTATGTTGCTTGTTGATTTACCAAACCAAATATTTTCGATTTGGGTGCGGATTTAAACAAAGAAACCTCAGAAGATTTTGGCTTGTGACCTCCATCCCCTAAGGTTCCAATCTTCTGGAAACAATTATATCAGATCAGTGTGCCTCGAGCCAGTTGGCTCCGATGCCGATGCCGGTTTCCATCTTGACCGGCAGCGGTATGGCAATCCGCATCATCTCATCCACCTTTTCCTTAAGCAACGGAATTTCGTCGCGATGGGCATCAAATACCAGCTCATCATGCACCTGCAGGATCATGCGCGATTTTAGTTTTTCGTTTTTTATGAAGTCATGAATATTGATCATCGCTACCTTGATCATATCCGCAGCAGAGCCTTGTATAGGCGCATTGATAGCATTTCGTTCGGCATAGCCGCGGTTGGTCTGGTTGCGTGAATTGATATCGGGAACGTATCTTCTTCTTCCCAGAATTGTTTCGACGAATTCTTTCTCACGTGCGTCGTTGATCACCTTGTCCATGTAACCTTTAACGGCGGGGAATTCTTCGAAATAGGATTGAATAATTCCGGCAGCCTCACTCCGTGGAATAGATAGGCGTTGGCTCAATCCAAATGCTGAGATACCATAGATGATTCCGAAATTGACCATTTTCGATTTACGGCGCATATCGGATGTAACTTCTTCCAGCGGGACCTTAAACACTTTGCTTGCGGTTGTGGCGTGAATGTCCCGGCCCTGATTAAATGCCTCAATCATACTCGCGTCTCCACTGAACGCTGCCATTATACGTAATTCGATCTGAGAGTAATCTGCCGACAGGATCTGGAAATCCTCATTATCGGGGACAAATGCCTTGCGTATTTCCCTTCCACGCGGAGTCCTGATCGGAATGTTCTGAAGGTTGGGGTTTGTAGAACTCAAACGCCCTGTTGCAGCCACTGCCTGGTTGTATGAGGTGTGTATCCGCCCTGTTTTGGCGCTTACGAGCAGCGGCAAGGCATCTACATATGTCGATTTTAGTTTTTGTAATTCTCTGTAATCAAGAATTTTACGAGCAATTTCATGGTCGTTTTCCAGTTCTGATAAAATCTCTTCGCCCGTTGCATACTGTCCTGTTTTTGTTTTCTTGGGCTTGCTGATCAGCTGCATTTTATCAAAAAGGATCTCACCGAGCTGTTTAGGGGAGCCGATATTGAAACTCGTACCCGCAATTGCAAATATGTCTGATTCCGTTTTGCGTAAATCTCCCTCAAGGACTGCTGACATTTCGGCAAGTGCGTTGGAATCAATTCTTACTCCCGAACTTTCCATTGAAGCAAGTACTTTTAGTAAAGGCATTTCAACGGTCTGGAATAGTGATTGCGCATTTACCTTTACCAGTTTCTCCTTGAAAATAGTATTCAGCTGGAAGGTGATATCAGCGTCCTCACCTGCATATTGGGTAATTTCGGGAATCGCAACATCACGCATATTGCCCTGTTTGATGCCTTTTTTACCAATGAGCGAGGTAATTGATACAGGAGCATAATTTAAAAACGACTCAGACAAGATATCCATCCCGTGTCGTTTATCAGGTTCCAGGAGATAGTGTGCAAGCATCGTGTCACTCAAAGTTCCACGAACTTCAATATCATAGTTTTGTAAAACCAGAATGTCGTACTTGATGTTTTGACCAATTTTTTCGATCGCTTCGTTTTCAAAAACGGCGCGAAAATGCTCTACAATCTCCTGTGCTTTTACTTTGTCGGAAGGGACAGGTATGTAAAATGCCTCTCCTGCAAGATAGGAGAAGGATAAACCCACCAATTCAGCGTCAATCGTGTCCAGAGATGTAGTTTCCGTATCGAAACAAAATGCATCCTGTAAACCTAGATAGTACGCAAGACTTGTCATCAATTCCGGAGTATCTACGGTGTGATATCGATGTGGCGTATCCGAGATGGTTCTTTTTGGACGTGAAGCTGTTATTTCGTCAGAGCCCTCTTCGTTCGAAAGAGATTCGCTGATCTGAGCAGGCTGTTTACCAAGCTCTTCATCCGGGTTTCCAAATAGATCGAGCTGGCCTTTCTTCTCCGCTGCCTTGGTTTTTGGAGTTGCGGCTGGCTGGACAATTCCTCCAGGCTGGGCTACTCCTAGCACACGTTGCCGAAGGGTTTTGAATTCCAGTTCGTCAAACAGAGCGATAATTTTTTCAGTGTTCGGCGGGCATACGGTCAAGTCTTCAGCGTCGAAAGGAACTGGCACTTTTATGTCGATCGTTGCCAGGTGTTTACTCAGAATTGCTTTGTCGCCATTTTCCCGGATTTTCTCACCGAGCTTGCCTTTTATTTCATCAGCGTGAGCCAGAAGATTTTCAATGGTATCATACTCAGCAATGAGTTTTTGAGCGGTTTTTTCTCCGACACCAGGTATACCTGGTATGTTGTCTACGGCGTCACCCATTAGTCCGAGGATATCAATCACCTGATCGATGCGCTGAATCTGCCAACGTTCCAGAATTTCGGGCACTCCGAGTTTTTCAGCACCCTTGCCCAGGAAAGCAGGCTTGTACATGTACACATGTTCTTCCACCAATTGGCCATAGTCTTTGTCGGGAGTCATCATGAAAACCTCAAAGCCTTCTCTGGACGCCTCCTTGGCAATGGTCCCAATGATGTCATCTGCTTCAAATCCGTCAAGCACCAGTATGGGAATACACATGGCCTCCAGAAGTTTCTTGACCAGTGGAATGGCAATGGTGATATCCTCGGGCTGGGCTTCACGCTGGGCTTTATATGGTTCGTATTGAATGTGTCTGAAAGTAGGAGCTGAAGTGTCAAATGCTACGCCGATGTGCGTTGGTTTTTCTTTTTGCAGGACTTCCAGCAGGGTATTGGTGAACCCAAAAACGGCGCTGGTGTTTAGGCCCCTTGACGTTATACGAGGGGCCTTTATAAACGCAAAATGAGCACGGTATATCAACGCCATGGCGTCGAGCAGGAATAGCTTGTGAATGGGTTTCTCCATTATATCGGGATATTTATCGAAATCCAAATATAACAGATGTGTATTGATGAAATGATTAACTGGATCAAATTTGTATTTTTAGTGAAACTTTAAAATTCGACTGCTGCGTTATAAAAGACCATTGTCCTGGACCATTTCTGATTAAAGGGAACTTTCGCTGTGGTAATGGTCCATTTAAATCAATTTTTTCTGTTTTATCGCAACGGAAAGTTATTTACATTTTATAATTATAATACATATTATATTATTAAAAGTATTTTACAAATAGTATGAATTGAATGTTTATGATGTAATTAAAGTTGGGGCCATTTTGATATTTTTTTCTATTAATATTTATAATACTTTTTGACCATTCATATTTATTGAAAATATTAAAAGTCTAATACAAATGATATTATAATATTTATTTTAAGTATAATACTTATTATATGTTTATAAATTTCTAGTAGTCATAACATCTTTAAATTCAGATATATGAAATTTATTTATGTGATTTTTATAGTAACAATTTTTTCTTGTAACCAAAAAACAAAAGTGAACGAATCGTACCAATGGCCGGGAGCGACGCCTCCTGTGGCAGAAAAAAAGGACCATGAAACAGGAATGCATGGCGACCATCGCAATGACGAATACTACTGGATGTCAGATTTTTTTACCAAAGGTCCGGACAGCAACAAGGTTGTTGAATATCTGAAAGCCGAAAATGAATACACGGATAAGATGATGGCTGGGACAGATGCGTTTCAGCAGCAATTGTTCAAGGAAATGAAAGGGCGGATCAAAGAAAAGGATGAGTCTGTGCCGGTGTTTAGTAATGGTTATTGGTATTATACGAGGAGCGAAGAAGGGGAGCAATATTTCAAATACTGTCGTAAAAAGGAGACGCTTCAGTCGGCAGAGGAGATACTACTGGATGTTGATGCGATGGCAAAAAACCATCCGTATTACTCGGCTACGGGTTTCAATGTAAGTCCCGACAATAAGCTGCTCGCCTATGGAGTTGACACTGTTTCCCGTAGGCAATATACGATCCATATCAAGAACCTGGAAACCGGTGAATTACTCACAGATGTGATTTTCCCAGCGAGCGGCGATTCGGAATGGGGTAATGATAATAAGACGCTTTTTTATACGTCAACGAATCCCAAAACCTTGCTGACTGAAAAGATCAGAAGGCATACTTTGGGTGCTGATGCCAGAAAAGATGTGACTGTTTACACAGAGAAAGACAAAAGCAATTATATAGGGGTTGGAAAAACAAAGTCTGAAAAATACATTGTGATTGCTTCGTCAGCGACGATGTCTTCTGAATATCACATTCTGAACGCAGATGAACCAGAAGGAAAGTTTCAAGTCTTTCAGCCAAGAATGAAAGATGTGCTTTATGACGTAGATCATCAGGGTGACAAGTTCCTTATCGTTACCAATAAAGATGCATTGAATTTCAGGCTTATGGAAACACCCTTAAGCCAGACTGGTGTTGAGAATTGGAAGGAGGTTATAGCAACAAGAAAAGATGTCTTGCTGGAAGGGATCGACGTTTTTAAAGATTACCTCGTAATTACCGAGCGCAAAAATGGGCTGTTACAGCTTAGGATTAAGGATATCCAAGCGCATAGTGAGCATTATGTCGATTTTGGTGAACCTGCGTATGCGGCCCATAGCGGATCCAACCCGGAATATGATACTAAAAATCTGCGATACGTTTATACGTCTTTGACTACACCAAACTCTGTATTTGACTATAATATGTCTACAAAGAGCAAGGTTTTGAAAAAGCGTCAGGAGGTGGTAGGAGGTTACGACCCGGAAGAATATGTGACTGAGCGGCATTACGCCACCTCACACGATGGCTTGAAAATCCCCATCTCCCTGGTTTATAAAAAAGGAACGAAGCTTGACGGAAATGCGCCTCTTTTGTTATATGCGTACGGGTCTTACGGGCACAGCATGGATGCAAGTTTTAGCAGCGCAAGGCTAAGTCTCCTGAATCGAGGCGTTATTTATGCTCTTGCACACATTCGTGGTGGACAGGAAATGGGGCGCCAATGGTACGAAGACGGGAAACTGTTTAAAAAGAAAAATACGTTCACTGACTTTATTGCGTGCGGAGAATTTTTAGTAAAGAACAAGTTCACTTCCAAAGAGCACATGTATGCCGAAGGTGGCAGCGCCGGAGGTCTGTTGATGGGTGCAATAGCCAATATGCGCCCTGACCTTTGGCACGGAATCATCGCGGACGTTCCTTTTGTGGATGTTGTGACAACCATGCTCGATGAAAGTATCCCCTTGACAACGAACGAATTCGACGAGTGGGGAAATCCAAAAAATAAGGCATCTTACGACTACATGAAATCGTATTCGCCATATGACAACGTAGAAAAGAAAGGATATCCGAATATGCTGGTTACAACGGGATTGCATGATAGCCAGGTGCAGTACTTTGAGCCAGCCAAGTGGGTTGCCAGGTTACGCACCCATAAGACAGACAAAAATGTATTGCTTTTGAAGACAAACATGGAGGCTGGACACGGTGGGGCTTCGGGCAGATTTGAGTACCTCAAAGAAGTTGCGCTGCAATATGCATTTTTGCTTGCCTTAGAGGGTATTACGGAATAACCTAACGGGAGGCATACAAAAAGAAAGCGCAAAGTTGAGCTGGAATCTTTCTCAACCTTGTGCTTTCTATTTTTAGCGATTTGTAAGGTTTACATAATCAGACGCATCTGCTCAGATGTGCTCGAAAGATCCTTCAATATCCGCAATGATATCATCAATATGCTCAATACCAAGAGATATTCGGAGCTGGGTAGGGTGAACACCGGCAGAGATCTGTTCTTGCTCAGAAAGCTGGGAATGAGTCGTTGAAGCAGGGTGAATAATCAGCGTTTTAGCGTCACCCACGTTTGCAAGGTTACTGATGAGCTCTAGGTGGTCCACAAAGCTTTCGGCTGTTTTTTTATCCCCCTTCAATGTAAATGACAGAACGCCTCCAAAACCCCTGGTAAGATATTTTTTGGCCAACGCATTGTACTTATTACCTTCCAGGCCGATGTAATTTACGCTTTCAACTTTGGGATGTTTTTCAAGCCAGCTGGCCAATTTTAGTGCATTTTCTGCAATTCTTTCAACCCGCAGAGACAGCGTTTCCAGTCCCTGAAGAAATAGGAATGAGTTAAAAGGCGACAAAGATGGCCCCCAGTCGCGCAAACCTTCTACACGGGCGCGAATGATATATTGAATGTTTCCGAATGGACCGCCGATCCCAAACACGTCGTTGAGGACAAGGCCGTGGTAACTAGGCGAAGGCTCGGTGAATTGCGGGAATTTTCCATTGCCCCAGTTATAGGTTCCTGCATCGACAATGACGCCTCCTATGGAGGTACCATGGCCGCCGATCCATTTGGTAGCGGACTGTACCACGACATGCGCTCCGTACTTGATGGGCTGAAATATAGCCCCAGCTGCTCCGAATGTGTTGTCGACGATTAATGGCAGATCATACTTTGCTGCGAGAGCAGAGAACGCTTCAAAATCGGGCACGCTGTAACTCGGGTTGCCAATGGTTTCCAGGTAGATGAATTTTGTTTTTTCATCAATTTGTTTTTCAAAGCTTGAGACATCATCGCCATCTGCGAAACGAGCTTCAACACCGATATTTTTGAATGAATTTTTAAACTGGTTGTACGAACCGCCATAAAGAAAAGAAGTCGTGACAAAATTGTCTCCAACCGTCGTGATATTGTTAATCGCAATGAACTGGGCCGAATGACCCGAGCCCGTAGCCAAGGCTGCAACACCCCCTTCAAGCGCTGCTATTCTCTTTTCGAAAACGTCTGTTGTCGGATTCATGATCCGTGTGTAGATATTTCCAAATTCTTTTAAGGCGAACAGGTTGGCAGCATGTTCCGCATTGTTGAACACATACGATGTGGTCTGGTAAAGCGGAACAGCGCGGGAATTGGTCACGGGATCAGGTTGCTGTCCGGCGTGTAATTGCAAGGTTTCAAATTTCATTTTGGATATTATTTTAGATGTTACGAATTCAAAAGTAACTAGATCCAGTAGGAATATAGAATATATAGTCTATTATTCTCAAATTTAATATATGTTACTTTATTGATAATTATTATGAACCTGGTAGTTTCTGCGAAGTTAGCCTATAATTCCTAAAAGATTATCGGCCTGCTCTTTTAATAGCTTGATTGTTTCCGGGTCTGTCAGATTCCCTTCGAGGTCCAGCTTCATTTTGATGTTTGGTATTGAGAGAGCGGACCTGCCATTGCGCCGGGTGCCAAGTGCAGTTAAGGTGAGTAGGAGAGAAGCAAGCGCTTTGTCACCACCGGAATTCAGCGGTGAGGCACTGATCGCGGAAACCGGTTTCTCATTCAATTCACCAGTAGACACGGTCCAGTCAAGTGCATTCTTTAAAACTCCCGGAACGCCAAAAGCATACTCAGGCGTACAAATGATCACAGCATCTGCTTCTGCAATTGCTTTCCTTAAAATAGCAACTCCTTCATTTTCTTCGCTCCCCGGATTAAAATGTGGAAGCATGTCCAATCCTTTAAATATAGAATAGTCGACATGGGAGGGAAGTAGGTGAAAGAATGCCTTCAAAACGCTGGTGTTTGACGAGCTATCCCTCAGACTACCGGAGATTCCGAGTATGTTTATTTTATTGTTCATCAATTGAAATTTGACCGAATCTGTTTTGGTTGATCTTTTTTATATTAAATAATTGATTATCAAATAGTTGTACCTATGTATTGTCTCTATACTGCTTCCGAGGTTTTATTATCCAGATTGAAATGATGTCTGGTCCGCAAATAAGCCAGGGATTTGCGATGTTTACAGGCTCTTTTCGATATCGTCAGGAGGCGTTATTCGGTAGTCTTCCTGAGGTAGCCACGTTCTACGCTCTCGTTTAATATGGTTTGCGCAAAATCCCACAGGTCACTAGCGCCATGCTTGATTGCCTGCTTTTTGTCAAACACTTTTTCAAATCCGACGTCATAGGTTTTCCAGGTACCACCTTTATTTGAGAAGTTTTGAAGCAGTGGTTCCAGGCGGTCCATGGATCTGGCAAATTTTGCTTCCGCTGTAAGCCCGGTTTCGAATTCACCCCAAATCTCAATAAGTTCAGCTGCTTGTTCCGGCGGAAGTAGCCCAAAAATTCGTTCAGCGGCCTTGTGTTCCGCTTCAGTATTGGTGTGGTTTAATTGGGTGTCGTAAAGGAAAATATCACCGGCATCTATTTCAACAATATCATGTATAAGAACCATTTTGAGAACTTTCAATACATCGATCGGCACATTTGAATGTTCCGCAAGAACAATCGTCATCAAAGCCAGGTGCCAGCTGTGTTCTGCGTCATTTTCGCAGCGATCACTGCCGAAAAGCCTTGTTTTCCGCTGGATGTACTTCAGTTTGTCAATTTCGTGGATGAAGGCAATCTGCTTTAATATTTTTTCCATGAGTGTACTGTTGTTTAACCTATAACCAATTTAGATCTTCGCACCTATTTCGGCAATAAGCCGGTGGAGTTTTTCTTTTAATGCCGGCGGTTGTAATACCGATGCATTGGGAGCAATCATCAGGTACCACCGTGCGAAACCTTCAAGATTTGAGCTTAGGAAAGTCATCGTAATCTGCTCGTTTTCTGATACTTCTGACACAAATCCGTAGTAGTATTTTTGTTCCTGAATGTAAGGGGCTATTTTTATAGCCACTCTGATTTCAATCAATTGCAGGTTTTTATCGTCATGAACCTGTTTTTTTAGGAAATCTTTGAGCGGGGCGTGCTGGAGATTGAAGGAATGCTCGGTAAGCTCTATTTTTTGAATACGATCCGAGCGGAAATTGCGGTAGCCTTCACGTAGGTGGCAATAGGCAATGGCATACCAGTTGTTGTTTTCATGATATACCCCAACTGGTTCAATGGTCCTTTCGCTTGTTTGATCCGCCCCAAGTGTTTTATATTTGATTGTAACGGCCTTTTTTTCGGAAATACTCTTCAACAGCAGATCCAGGGCATTATCGGTACCGCGGTCTAATGGTCTGAAACTTCTACGTACTTCGATGTGATTTTCCAGATTTTCCACCATTGTCTTCTCCGTCGTTTTCAGGACCGCCTTTATCTTATACATCGCTGACTGGTAGTGTGACTGCATGGAAAAATCTGTAAACTTTTCCATCAGTTTTTCTGCGGTAATGAACGTTCTTGCTTCTTCCCTTGTGAACATTACAGGAGGAAGCCTGTAACCATCCATGATCGAATATCCAACGCCCGCTTCGCCTATGATGGGCACACCTGCTTCGGCAAGGGAATTAATGTCTCTATAAACCGTTCTCAGACTGATTTCGAACCGATCGGCCAAGTCTTGAGCGCGGACAATTTTACGTGATTGTAGTTGTATTAAAATGGCCGTAATCCGGTCAAAGCGATTCATATTCCGGTATGGTTTCGATTTCAGGCAAATATACAGCTTCCAGCATTCCCGCTTCTCTAAGCAAATTCGGAATTTCAAAAATATACCCTGCTGGAAGTCGACCATAAGCCGACTTCCAGCAGGGTATTATTGCGTTCAATGTTGGTTGTATTGATATCAGCCGGCGCTGATCAGGTTTGCAGCTTCCAACTGAAAAGCCTCGGAAACGAGCTCAAATGACCGTTTTCGGGTCTCGGCACTGTCCCCCATTGTAGAAATAATAATCTCATCAACTCCGAAATCATTTGCCAGATGGGTCAATTGGTCTTTTACATCCTCTTTGGTGCCGGAAATAACGCGGCCGCTGTTGTATTTTATTCTTTCCAGCTCCCCTGGCGAAAACTTGTAAGCATGGATGTCCTTGTATTCAGGAAAAGGACCAAAATTTCCTCGTTCGAATTGGAGGAGGATGTAATCCTGAAGTTTTCGCATCTGAAATGCCTTTTCTTCTGTTTCTCCACAAAGTACAAAGATCGATAAAATAGCCTCAGGATCAGGGTATTGTTCGGAAGGTAGGAAGTTTTTTCGATAAGTTTCAACCACATCGGGCCTCACAAACCCGTTAATGAATTTAGCTACTACGAGGCCAAGCCCAAAGCGTGCAGCAATGCTGCTGCTTCCGCCACTTGAACTTAAAATCCATTGCCTCGGTGTTGTTGTCGATTGTGGAGTGGCATAAATAAAGCCCCGATCTGTTCCCGCCGAGTCATCAAAGAAATGCTGCAAATGTTCCAACTGCCTTAAATAGCTGCTTTCACTGAAATCATTGGACGGATTAAGAAGGGAGGATGTAAGCCGGTCTGTGCCGGGAGCGCGGCCCATTCCCAGGTCAATACGCCCGGGAAAGAGCGTTTCGAGCATTCTAAAGTTTTCTGCCACCTTCAAAGCGCTGTGATTAGGAAGCATTATACCGCCAGATCCTATGCGGATATGATTCGTTTCATCTGCTAGCTTAACCATCAGCACTTCTGGTGTTGAACCGGCTATGAAGGTAGAATTGTGATGCTCAGAGATCCAAAATCTGCTGTAGCCGAGCTTTTCAGCAAGTTTTGCAGTATCTATCGTTTCTTGTATAGCTAGCTTGGCAGTACTACCCTTTCTTACAATTGACTGGTCAAGTACTCCCAGTTTTAAATTACGCATTGAGTCGTTCATGTATTTTATCCACTAACAGCTTCAATACATTTTGTATTCCAATCGATTACAAAAAAGCCACTTACTTTCGTGAAAGTGGCTTTCCATTAGAAGAATGGTGATATCTATACGACAAAAAATACATTCTAATTTTCTCTTTCCCAGACAGTTGTGCGACCGAAGAGCGAAATGCCAACATAACCGCGAAGTTCAAGTTTATTGCCATTTAATTTCATTGTGCTGCTGTAAGTCTTACCGCTCTTGGGATCATATATTTTGCCATCGGTCCATTCTCGTCCATCGAAGTCGAAGTCGGTAAGAATAACAAGATGTAGCAGAGGTTTATTTCGTGCTTTTAGGGATGGGTTTTTTGCATCCTTTCGTAGCGTTTTGCCGTCCCCTTCCAGCAAATTTTTTCCTCCGACGATCTTTCCAAAATATTTATCTCCGGTTTTGTAGATTTCAATTTCGCCATCCTTCTCTTCGTTCAGCCAAACACCAAGAATTTTATCAGATGGACTGCTTTGTGAGAAAAGAGGAAATGATATGAGGACCAAAAAAAGTAATAAAAATGGCTTTCTTATCATATTCAAGAGAAGTTGGCTTAAATCAATTTTATGTTTCCTCGCAATATATAAATAGAAAATTCAATTTCTAGAAATAATTAAAATTTTGAGATTTCTTTTATTGTGGTTTTTCAGTGGAATAGGATCGGATTTCGAAATTTCTGAAATACATGAGGCTAAAATATTTATAGTAGTGTTAACTATCAGAGTCGTGCTAAAGCGATTCAACCGTAATTGTAAAACTGACTGTTTTCATTTTCACGCTCGGTGTGAGATTTTAAGAATATAACTACCCAGTTCACTATATATCAATGGTAAAAAGTCTAACAGTGTTAGTAAAATATTGCTCACACTCATGCGTATTTATTTTCCACTGATAAACAGTAGTTTAATATCCATTTTGAAGGCAGTATTTGTAATAGCAGATTAATATATTCAGAGAAATATTTTTGTGAGTAAAGATCTAACACTGTTAAATTGTATTATTATAAGATTTTGCAATTTTTTTGCGTTTAGTATTCGTCAGCCATTTCAGCCGTAATGTGCGTCGGAAGGAATTTTTGTTCCATTTTATCCTAACCACGTGGTTGGAGCGAGATATATAGCAGCAAGCTTTTGGATTCTGGATAATATTTTTCCGGTGCTGCGACAAATACTCTCTTAGTTATAAGAGATTAGAAAAATGCAAATTCCGTGTTCTTGATTTATATTTTTGGTTTTGCATTATACTTGGAGGTGAGATGGGAGATTGAGCCAAAAGCCAAGGGCAATACGATAAGGTTCATAAAAGTGCACACAAAAGGGTGTTTTTTACGGTAGATTTCTCGATTTTGAACGCAATGGTTTTATTGTTGAACGGTTGGCTGATTTTTCAGGTGAATTTTATGACTATGAGGTTAAATGCTTACAATAAAGCCAATTAAATAAATTTCAGTCTTTACGTATATTGATATAGATATAACTGGATTGACAGAAATTCCCATTCTTTCGCCAAAAATGCACCGTACAAATGGGCGATGAAGTGATAATTTGCGCTAATTGGATTAAATTGGAGGTGAATTTGAGATTTTATTCAACGTATGACGATTACAAAGCGCCCTGTTCCCCTTAACGAAATGGAGAGATTGTTATCTCTTTCCGGTTTGGATTTTGATTTTACGGCTCACAAAAACAGTTTCAATGATCTTGCGGAACTGGCTGCAAAGATTGCCGGCACTAATATTTCCCTCGTAAATCTGATTGACTCCTACACCCAGTGGACTATTTCCAATCATGGTTTGGATATTGAGCAAATGCTTAGAGAGGACTCTGCTTGCCAATATACGATCATGGATGCCGATTACTTTGAGGTAGAAGATTTATCTAATGACGATCGATTTAAGGATAAATTTTATGTAACCGGGGACCCCTCTGTGCGCTATTATCTTGGGGTTCCTTTGATTGTGGATAACGGGCTGCATATCGGCGCTTTATGTGTACTCGACCAGAAGAATAAAGCTCTAACTGCTGATCAAGTTGCGCTTTTGAAGATTATAGCCAAGGAGATTGTAAATAAGCTAAGGTCATTTAAAGCCATGGAAAGCCTGAGTATCAGAATTCAAGAGTCCGAACGCGCTAAAAAGAAGGTTGCTCATGATATCCGGGGGCCTTTGGCAGGAATTATCGGACTTTCTCAAATTATTGAGGGGCAGGGTCTTGATAATGAAATGGAGGAAGTTCTTGAACTTGTCTCTCTTATCCAACAGAGTGGAAATTCGCTAATCGATTTGACGGCTGAGATTCTTGGAACGGGGTCCGGAAGTAATTTTAATGGCGATCAATTCAATGCGTTCAACCTTTCTGTTCTGAGAGATAAACTGGAGAAGCTCTATGGCGCTCAATCCCGGCAAAAGAATATAACGCTCTTGATCAAAACCAGTCTGGAAACAGAGATGGAACCAATATCAAGCAATAAACTGCTTCAAATTATTGGAAATTTGATTTCCAATGCCTTGAAGTTTACGCCTGCGAATGGCCTTGTTTCCGTTGATCTGAGCCTGTCAAACAGAATCCTGCAGATTGTTGTGGCTGATTCCGGCAAAGGGTTGAGCGATACTGATATTTCAGATATTTTGAATGGTAATTCACTGACTACCCTTGGGACAGAGGGGGAGCAGGGTTTTGGGTTTGGGTTGGCTTTTGTAAAACTGCTGGTTGATCAGGCAAGCGGGGAGATGAACATTAAATCTCAGGTTGGCGGGGGAGCTTGTTTTACTGTCACTCTTCCACAATGAAGTACAAATCATACGAGAGTGTGGTTATATAGGCAAATAGCACGTTTCTATTTCGGGGATTATTGGGATTTTTTTATTGCAGGGCTACTCTGAGCAATGTTTGACCGGTTCCCGTAAAATAATCCTGAGTTTTTCCGGTGTTGTTTTGCGAAAGTCAGAAAGGTAAATTTCGTGATGACATCCGGCTTTTTCAAGGTTGTGCTTTGAAATGTAGTCTTGAATTTTCGTCAATGTTCTCGGTTCAGTACTGAAGGGGCCAATGTGTAGTGCCTGAACCGCCAAATGCGCGTCTATTTCTATAAATGTTACATTTTCAATAAGGTTAGCTTTGTTTTTTGCCAAAATTTTCTGAACAGCTGTTTGCGGCTCTTCTTCAAGCACAAAGTCCGGCATCCGAAGTATCAGCTTGTAATACCATTCACTGCGGGGAATCATCGCCGAAGTTTCTGTTATGGAGCAGGTTTTGTATTTTGATTCATCGAACCACCACATCCCTTCCAGCTTCGGGACAACGAAATCTTGGCCTTTCTTTTTTTAGTTGAACTTGATTGCATACGCAATGGTGTATAACGCCTGGATATCATCTAACAACTTTTTTGAGTCGGGGTCTCCTTTGCCAGACATGCAGAGAAATCCAGCACGCTCTGTTTGGATCATCTCGGGCTCCATTTTTGCAGAATATTAGGTTTTCTTCAGGTTATGTAAATTGATCTTTTCCATGCGTTTTTTTCTGTTCCGATAATTCGTCCTCCTGCAACTCTCACAAACTTTCCCGTACTTTGGCAGGGATTTGGCTGTTTACACTCATTTTATTCAGAAAGAATTGAAACTATATAAAGGTCTGGTCGAGGCCACCGTTTTCGCACTTCAGGATGTATTTTTACGGAATCGTCAGGCTGATAAGGTGGTAGAGAAGTTATTGAAGTCGAACAAAAAGTGGGGCGCGCGGGATAGGGCTTTTATTGCCTCCAATACCTACGAAATGGTAAGGTGGTGGAGGCTGATTTTGCATTGCGACGGAGTGGAAAGGGTTCAGGAGGTTGGGCACTTATGGCGCGTATTTGCGGTTTGGCAAGTCATAAAGCCTTTGCGTTTGGCGCTAGAAACAGAATATAACTTACCTGACTGGCCCGAGTTTGCCGGAATTACCCTGGACCTTATCCTGGAAAGATATCGCGAGGGCATGGAAATCAGGAAAATTGCGCAATCCATTCCCGACTGGCTGGATGAATTGGGGGAAAGGGAGTTAGGAGAAAATTGGGACGAGGAGATTTCAGCACTCAATAAAGAGGCTCCACTGGTTCTAAGGGTTAATACTTTGAAAACGGATTTGGACACGGTACGACAGATTTTCGGGCCTGATGAAACGGAGGTTATACCCACGGTTCCGACAGCCATTATTTTAAAGAAACGACAGAATGTATCCGTTCGAGACAGTTTTAAGATGGGTTATTTTGAGGTTCAGGATGCCGGGTCTCAATTGATCGCCCCATTTTTGGACGTCCACCCCGGACAAAATGTAATTGATGCCTGTGCCGGGGCTGGCGGAAAATCGCTCCACATTTCATCCCTTCTTAAGAATGAGGGGCGTATTTTGGCGTTGGATGTCGAGTCCAGGAAGCTTGAAGAATTGGAGTTTCGTGCCAAAAGAAATGGAGCCACGAACCTAAAAACCGAGTGGATCGGTTCGGAAAAGGTGATAGACGAGTTGACGGAAAGCGCCGACCGTTTGTTGCTTGATGTTCCCTGTTCCGGGTTAGGGGTGCTGCGCCGAAATCCGGATACCAAATGGAAGTTGAAACCTGCATTTCTGGATTCAATAAAAAGAGTACAATGGAATATATTGAGCCATTATTCGGGTATGGTAAAAGTTGGAGGGAAAATGGTCTACGCCACTTGCAGTATTCTACCGTCTGAGTCTGAGGATCAGATCAAGCGTTTTGTTGTCGAATTCGGCAGCGAATGGAAGTTGGTCGAAGAGCACAGGACAAAGCCATCAAAAGACGGATTTGACGGCTTTTATATGGCATTATTAGAAAAATATTAGGATTCCTGAAGGAGTTTGTCACTAGTTTCTGCTGATTGATTCTTGGGGGGAGTTATGGATGTATTGATTTCGGTTTCAATGTTATAACCAGGTTTTTGTCATTATTATTATCAAATGAATTACGCTTTAATAGCCCATCAGACTGGCATTGCTGAAAAACAAGTCCGTAATACGATACAATTATTCGAAGAGGGGGCCACGTTACCTTTTATTTCAAGGTATCGGAAGGAGGTTACCGGTGGGCTGGATGAAGTTCAGATAGGGTCTTTAAGGGAAACATGGCAAAGGCAGGTGGATGTAGAGAAAAGGAAAGAGGCGATCTTGAAAAGCATCGATGAACAAGGAAAGTTAATACCTGAACTCAGGAAGAAAATCGAAAATGTCTTTTCGCTGGTTGAGCTTGAGGACTTATACCTGCCATTCAAGCAAAAACGTAAAACCCGTGCTTCACAAGCAATTGAGAGGGGGCTAGAACCGCTTGCTCAGCTGATATTTGCAGGTAGAGAGATACATCCGGAGTTTCGCGCTGGCTCCTTTCTGAACGATCAGGTGCCCAGTGTAGCAGATGCTTTGCAAGGGGCCCGGGATATTATGGCAGAATGGATCAGTGAAAGCCAGGATGCAAGAGGCAAAGTTCGATTTTTGTTTCAGCGGGGCGCTGTCGTTTCTGCCAGGGTAAAGAAGAAAAAGGAGGAGGAAGGCGCGAAATATCGCGATTATTTTGATTTTTCAGAACCGTTGTCGCGAATTCCGTCTCACCGTTTACTTGCGATTCGCCGTGCAGAGGAAGAAGGTATTTTAAGTGTGGACATATCACCTGACGAAGAGGAATCCTTAAATGCTCTGGACAGGCTGTTTTTGAGGGGATCAGAAGCTGCAAAAGATCAGATTGAGCTATCGATCACTGATAGTTATAAACGGTTATTGAAGCCAAGTATCGAAACTGAGTTCAAAAACCAAAGTAAAGAGAAAGCGGATAAGTATGCGATTCAGATCTTTACGGACAACCTGAAACAACTTTTATTAGCATCTCCGCTAGGGCAAAAGAACGTCCTTGCGATTGATCCTGGTTACCGTACAGGTTGCAAAGTTGTTGTGCTTGACGGCCAGGGCAATCTTGTTCATGACACCGTTATTTATCCTTTTGACAAATCCATGGCAGCTACGGCTACTGTAAATGATCTTATAAATAAGTGGAGGATTGAAGCTGTTGCCGTAGGAAATGGCACTGCCGGCAGAGAAACAGAAGATTTTGTTAGAAAGGTTTTATCGGCGTCAGGTCAGTTGGATGATATTGGCTTGTTTATGGTAAGTGAGCAAGGCGCGTCGATATATTCAGCGTCTGACGTTGCCCGGGAAGAATTTCCAGATAAGGACGTTACGGTAAGAGGATCCGTCTCAATCGGTCGTCGTTTGATGGACCCACTTGCTGAGCTTGTAAAAATTGACCCGAAATCCATTGGTGTGGGTCAATATCAGCATGATGTAGACCAAATTGCATTGAAGAATGCTTTGGATGTAGTCGTAGAAAGTTGCGTAAATTCCGTAGGCGTAAATCTCAACACGGCAAGCAAGCATTTGTTGCGATATGTGAGTGGCCTTGGACCCGCTTTAGCGCAGAATATCGTGGATTTTCGGTCGAAAAATGGAAACTTCAAATCGCGGCAGCAATTATTAAAAGTTCCAAGGCTTGGTTCGAAGGCCTTTGAACAGGCTGCTGGATTTCTGAGGATAGAAAATGGAGCCAATCCGCTGGATAACAGTGCAGTACATCCGGAAAGGTACGATCTTGTAGAGAAAATGGCCAAGGATGTTGGGACGACTGTAAAAGAGTTGGTGCAAAAGTCGGAGTTACGAAAGCAAATTACTCCGCAGAAGTACGTAACTGAAATGGTGGGGCTTCCAACACTTAAAGATATTTTACAGGAACTTGAAAAACCATCCCGAGATCCGAGAACTCCTGTCAGGAAATTTGAATTCGATAGTTCAGTCCGAAAACCGGAAGATCTAAAGATTGGTATGGTACTGCAGGGAATCGTTACGAACATCACCGCTTTTGGATGTTTCGTAGATGTGGGGGTAAAACAGGATGGTCTCGTACACGTTTCGCAGATGGCCGACAAATTTATCAAGGATCCGAACGAAGTCGTTAAACTGCAACAGATCGTGACTGTAAAGGTAACGGAGGTTGATTTAGGAAGAAAGCGAATCGCGTTAAGTATGAAGGTTTAAACTGCAAGTACCCATTAAATCAAGTACTTACTCAATTCTGGCAGGCTCGCGGAACGGAAATATTGAAAATTTCGGAGAAAATGGTAATCATTTTCCGTGATTGATGTTAATCAGTGTATGCGCGAAATATATTTTAGTCAAAAACTCCCGATTTCCCTTGACAGCGCGTGGGCATTCTTTTCGAATCCTGCCAACCTGAAAGAAATCACGCCTCCACACATGGGATTTGTGGTGACCTCTTCTTACCATGGCGAGATAATGTACCCAGGTCAGATCATTCGTTACATTGTAAAACCTTTATTCGGCATTCCTCTTAAATGGTGTACTGAAATTACACATGTATCTGATAGACAGTATTTTGTGGATGAGCAGCGCTTTGGGCCTTATACTTTTTGGCATCATCAGCATCGTTTTAAAGAGACCGATGGCGGCGTTCTGATGGAGGATATTCTCAATTATAAATTACCTCTGGGTCTGGTTGGAAATATTGTAGACGCCTTATTTGTGAAAAACGAAGTTATGGGCATATTTGAGTATCGAAAGAGGGTTTTAGCTAATCGCTTCGGGGTTTTGTAAATGCCGATTGAGTTGGCATTTTTTACAATAGAAATGTTCCGCAGAAAGCGTGAGCTCTGATACTTTAGCCAAGACAGTGATATCGTTGCTAAATGAACGATATTGCTGTCATGGTCTTCTGAAGCTTTATGCCATGGACACTAAGAAACGGTTGGGAAAACGAGGCCTTAAGTGGCAATAATATGGTTTAAAGCTGTTATTCGTGCATCCGTTTCTTTATCCGGCCATAGATTTTGATTACTTGAGCAATATCCGAATTGTATTTCAAGTTTTCTCATAACCGAACTGAGTTGTCTTTTTTTAGGTGTTTCGAAATAATACTTAAATTACTTATAATCAGATAGATAAGTATATATCGCTTCGAAATGCAGCGATTTTCTACAATTTCAATACCCGCTAATTTTGTTCTAGCAGAGCTTTCAATTTGTGTCCTACCGTCATCCAGTTTTCTTCTGCTTTTATCACCTGTTCATCCGTCTGAAGGTTGTCTTGAGTGATAACCAAAATCGTACTGTCATCGAACTCTGAAAGATGATACGTAATATGTGTGTAATTGTCTTCAAAGTCATCCATGCCGGAAAGAGCGCTCCAAAAGCTGTAACTCAAAACCCTCAGCGGATTTATTTCTAAAATCGTGCCTTTATCGACGTACGGAACACCTTGCCAATCTCCGGTAAATGTAATTGGGCTTCCGAGCGTCCAGTTAGATCGGGTCTCAGTTCCAAACATATATTGCTTGATAATTTCTGGATTTACCAGGGCATCCCACACAGTTGCCGCACTTGCGTGTATGGAAATGGATGTTGTAGCAATCAGTTCTCTGTTCATGGTGATAAATTGTTAGTGATAGTTAAGGTTCACGAAAACCGTGCCATTATACTACTGTGTTTCGGCTTCGCATACAACATCGAAGCCTTCTGTCATGATTTTAAATTCGAATGTTTCTATGGCACTTACAATTGTTTTACGAACGGCGAAGTAAAAGGCATAGACGCGGAGAAATTAATTTGGGAAGCAGGGTCGAAACGACACTATTTTGGTAAGGGAGTGTGGCCGGTCAGTGTTTTTTATTGAGGGCAATTTTAATTTCATTGCTTGGTTTAATTATATTATGGTTGAACTTTCAAACAATATTTTAGTCAGCGATTTGCATCTCCGCGATGGTCTAAGTATTTCATGGCATACACCCTCGCTTACTCGTTCGAGCTGAATCTCCCCGTTTATGGAGGAGATGGTCTTTGTATCTATAAAATGACATTTTTGAGCGACAGGCGGCTCAAAGGATTTACCACAAATATGATGGCGGATAAATTGTGATGATCCTGGGCCATTTCCATAGTAGTTATTTACCTGGAGACTTGCTAGCGAGTATGAGAATCGCGTCGTTTTAATACTAAATTTCAGCGCTGCGCTGACCTCTAATTGTCCCTTGAGGTGGCTGTAATGCGCCATCAAGGTGGATTTGTAAATTGTACTCTGGGTTTCACGTTGGTTATGACGTTCAAAGTAAAAATTTCGGGTTTAACTAATTAGTTGATTTACAGGATTATGAATATTTCATAATATAAAAAGGTCTATATTAATTGTATAAAAGAAAAGGTATATATGTATAAAAAGTATAAATTTAAAAAAATGTCTGAATTTAAATAAATATATTATAAGTTATTAAAGTATGATATGTTTAAAAAGTATAATAGATTTCATTAAAATCGTTAGTAGTTTGAGTATATTAAATATTAAAATAGTATTATTTACTATTAATATTATATGTATAAAAAAATAATTTCATATTATATATATAGAAAGATAAAAAAATATTAATAGTATAATACATTTATTAGCCTATCTTATTTACGGATTGCCTTATATATTGGCTGAGTGGTGCAACTAATAACGAAATTATAAGCCATTTGTCACGTTGTAGGTGGGACTTGTAATATTGGTTTAGTATAATTCTTTTCGGCTGAGTTTTTTTGTCAAAATACTTTGTCAGCTAGTCGGGGGCATTTTCTCATCATGTCGATGGGAACGCGTCTAGCTTATGAGTTGTCCTATTCTGTTTGACTTCTTGTGACTGAAATTGCCATTACTCAGGTCATCGATGTGTTTCGGTGTTACGAGTCATCTACAACTCGCATGTAAGCGTGGGATAAAATTCTATTGTTTTTGTTCGCTTTGGAAATGGGGAAGCTATCGTTGTTGCCTGCTTCACTTCCGGGTTGTGTACGTTTGGTCCGTTTTTCAGCGTTACGGGGAAAAGTCTGTTGCAGGTTATTAAGGGACCAGAAGGACCGTGGTCTGAAACCTACGCTCAGGTCATTGGGTAAAGGGCCTGAGGCTACTGGAGCTTTTGGTAGATCATCGCGTTGCAGGAGGGTCACTTCGGAACTTTTGATAATCTTTACTGGCTCATAAAGTTGGTGCTTAGTTGGTATGCAAATTTCGATTAACGAATGCGTTTGGAGCACAAATTGAGGCACGTGTGTCTTGAAAGTTTAGGCGGCAGGCGGCGTATAGTTAAAGTTTTTTCTCCTTGTCAGCCGCTTTTCATCCAAGATGAAAAGCCGCCTTAATTGGAATTATAGATTGTCTTTGGCACCAATTTGTTTTTTTTCGAAGCTGATCAGCTCTTTCGATAAATCGGTGTCTGGAACGCCTGTTCTTGGCTACTTTTCACAGGCTGTGTTCTTAAAAAATCACCATCGAATTTTGGTTCCAAAACGGATTAGAATCCGTGGTATCCGAATTGACCCTTTACTTATCCTATTAATTGATAAGATAAGAGCGCAGAGTGGTTTGACATTCTAAAGATCATTTTTAATTTATCGCATGGAGAAAGGTCGCTTTCTTGGTCGTTGTGTAAGTATGAAGTCATGAAGAATTTGAACAGTATTATGCTTGCCTGTTAGTGCGACTGGTTAAATTAAATGCGGGCAGGCTATGATCTCGTTCAAAATTGAATTTATTTATGCGGGGAGATTTTTTAGGGGTTAGCATTAGATGTTGATATTTTCAATGGAGTTGGCTTGGTGCTGAGCAAATTGTTACCTAGGTGTTTTGTGAAATCTTGATAATCAATACGATGCTGTCGAATGCAGGTATTTTATATAACTAATGAACATATAATATGTTAAAAAAGTAAGATACTTATTATTATACGAAAAAGTTAAATAATATTAAAAAGGTAGTTACTTTAATATTCATACGTTTATTATTGTACATAAGAAAAGTATGAAACATATAATATATATTATTATAATTATAAAAATGAAAAGTATTAAATGTATTAATTGTTTTTGTATGATTGATACATTCTATAATAATGATATGTTGTTAATATATTAATATGTTAACGCATTTTTTGGATTTTTAGCGATCCGACAGGGGAATTTGTCTAGAATGAGCTCGTTATGCTGATTTTAGATTCTGGAGATTTGAGACACCGATATGGACTATCGGCGTTGTCGGTAATGAGGACTGGTCGCGGGAATTTGATCCGAGAAGGCAGAGTTTAGATTTTCAGGGCATTTATTTAAGAATTGTGATTCCCCCTTTGTAAGACTGTTTAGTGTACTGAATGACATAATAGTAAAATCCTCCCGACATGGTTGTCGGACACCAGTTGGTGGCTTTTGTTTGTGTGTAGAACACCTTTTTTCCCCATCGGTTAAATACAGTGATATCAATAAATTGATCGGTGCAGTTGCCTTCTGGCAATTCGTCAAATACAAAGCAATCGTTTTTCCCGTCACCATTGGGAGTAATCACATTTGGTATTTCCGGCATTTCCTTTGAGGCAGCATCTTTTAGAATAATATTTACGGTGGTTGTTTCCTTGGCAGCAGTACAACCCTTATCCTGCGTGGTAAAATCGACGGTAAAGGTTTTTTCGGTGGCGCCGGCCAGTAATGAGCACGCAGGGTTCCAGTTGTATGGCGAGGTGATTCTCTGTTTGCCAGTTTTGTCAGTGAATGTCATGCCTAGTGCTTTGAGGTCAAATCCACGACCAGCGGCGGTCAGCGAGATTGAATTCGTATCCGGATCAGCGGCGATTACATCAAAAGTAATGCCCTTACCGCTTCCCAGATTATAGGTGACCGTGGGTGTAGAGAGAGAAGTGACAACTGTGGGTGTTGTATTTAGAGACTTATCAACGATAAAGTAAATGGGCTTTGTTACGGCAAAAGGATTGGCTTCACAACGAAGATCCTGAACTTTGAAGTCGACGGTTAACGTATCACCCTGCTTCGCATTACAGGGAGGCGTCCATGTGAAATTTTGTTGAATTGCAGTTTTACCGCTTATCTGGTTAAATTTCATCGCTAATGACGCAAGTGTAAAACCTTTGCCAAGCGCGGATAGGGTAATGCTGTCCTTATCAACGTCTTTACCGAATACAGTAAATGTCACAGGAAGTCCTGCGGTCACATGAACATAGTCGGTTGTGAGCGAGGTTGTCACGGTAGGAGCGGTGTTAGCGCTGTTGTCGCGCCTTATATATATTGTTAAAGTATCTGTCAATGGTACTGGGCAACTTCCATCTTCAGCGATAAGTTCTATCCTTAACGGTCTGTTATCGAAAGAAATAAAACATTCGTCAAGACAAATCTGGAAACGTAGCGTATCATTGGTTAGCGATGTAACAAACTGAGCTGGGAGCAATGAAAAGTAGTCTTTTGTGGAATTGACGGTGTGCCCGTTAACTTTTACCAATTGATTGATCGTAGGATCTGTAACCATTACTTCGAAACACTTCGGGTCATCTTTTTTGATGGTTATAATCTCATTACCGGTATAAAAGGTGTTTTTGCCGACAGGTTTGAAGAGCAACTTTGGCGGTTCCATTTTTGGGCAATCGACCACTTTTAGCTGGAAGTCGCGCGTAAGGGATCCAATCTTTACACCATTTCTGTATTCGTCAACTTTAACCGCAAATACGTAAAGTCCGGTACTTCCGGGCGTTACCGAAAGCATGCCCGTTGCAGCGTCCACGGTTAAAGGCTTAGGACCGGGTATCATGTTGGCTACGGTGATACCATCAATCCAGGTTAACTTGGGGTAGCTCGAGGAACCACGTCCAACGGCTGCCGGCGTATTTTTATCAGAATATCCTTGCTGCGGAGTTGCAAGCGAATATACAAGGCTGTCTCCATCCGCATCCTTACCGCCGAAATTGAAAGAAAATGGCGAATTAACACAGGCGTAGTCCCCTTGAATTGCAGGAAAGACCGGCGAAGAGTTTCTAAAGGTCGCAGCGTTTTTCACAATCGGGGGAAATTCCAGATAGAACAGGCTACCAGCGTCCCCAGGAGCCTTTATATTTGTTATTGTACCATTCCTACAGCATCGATCCCATACCATATAATAGCCTTGTGCATCGTCAAAAACAGAGTTTTCCAGCCGAATATCAATGCTGTAGGTGATCATATAAGTCTGTAAATTTGCGATTCCACATTCCGGATTAGCGTAGGAAACGGATTTTCGTTCTACTTTTGGGGCTTGAACGTAACCGAGCGCTGCGTTGTCTCTTTTTCGGAAAACGTAGATATTTACCATTTGGTCTTCGGCTGCAGCGTTACCATTCAACGCGTCGAAGTACATGGTAAGGCCAATTTTGTAATTGTAATAGCTATTGACATTTTCTGTAATAAACAGCTGTCCGCCAACAATATGTGTGGCGTGAGCTTTGAAGAAAACAATGAGTAGAACGAGCGATACTAATAGTCGGATTTTCATGGCTTGTTGTATCAGTAAAATTTATCCGCTAGGTTGTTGAGTTAAGAATTAAAATAAAAAATATGTCCAAGGGTACTAAGTATGAATACGTTGAAATTACTGATTTCGCGGCAGAAGGCAAATGTATATTTAAATCTGAAGATGGTGTGATTTTTGTGGAAGGGAATGTGGCTCCTGGCGATGTAGTTGATTTGGAAGTTGTTCGCACTAAGAAGAAATTGAAGGAAGCCATTGTAACAAAAATACACAAGCCTTCAACCATGCGTGCCGAGCCTTATTGCGCCCATCACGGCGTTTGTGGTGGGTGTAAATGGCAGCATATCGATTATCAACACCAGTTGCGATTCAAAAGACAGCAGGTTGTTGATCATTTCGAGAGAATTGGCAAAATCAAAAATGTAGAAATCAACCCGATTCTTCCTGCTTCGCAGACAGAGTATTATCGCAATAAACTTGAGTTTACGTTTTCCAACTGGCGCTGGCTTACACGCGAGCAAATGAATTCGGGCGAGCCGTTTTCCAAAAATGCCCTGGGTTTTCATGTGCCCAAGCACTTTGACAAAATTTTCACAGTGGATCATTGTCATTTGCAGCCTGATCCTTCCAATGCGATCAGAAACTCTTTGCATCAGTTCGGTGAAGCAAGCAATATTCCGTACTATGATGTACGTTTTAACAGGGGTATCCTTCGAAACGTAGTGATCCGTACAGCCAATTCCGGTGACATAATGGTTATCGTGCAGTTTGGGGAAAATGATGAAGAGGCGATAGACAGGGTTATGCTGTATATGAAGGACACCCATCCTGAAATTACCTCCCTGAATTACATTGTTAACCTGAAAGGAAATGATTCCTACCAGGACCAGGATGTAATAAATTATTCGGGTCAAACTACAATTCGTGAGACGATGGAAGATCTCACCTTTTTGGTGGGGCCAAAATCCTTTTACCAGACTAATTCGGCGCAGGCCTATAACCTGTTCAAGATAACACGAGAGTATGCAGCATTAACGGGTAACGAATCTGTTTATGACCTTTATACAGGAACAGGAACCATAGCCAATTTTGTGGCCCGCCAGGCGGCCAAAGTGGTTGGCGTGGAGTACGTCGAAGCCGCGGTTGAGGATGCGCGTATAAACTCTGCTTTAAATGGAATCACCAATACTTCCTTTTTTGCCGGCGACATGCGCCGAATTATGAATGAGGACTTTTTGCATAAACATGGAAAGCCGGATGTGATCATTACCGATCCGCCACGTGCAGGTATGGACGTGCCCGTTATCGAGACGATTTTAGCCGCAGCTCCTTCAAGGATTGTCTATGTCAGTTGCAACAGTGCCACACAGGCAAGGGACCTGGCGCTCATGTCGGGGCATTACGAAGTGACCAAAGCGCAACCGGTTGATATGTTTCCACATACCCATCACGTAGAGAATGTCGCTTTGCTGCTTAGAAAGGGCTAGCGGGCTTAGAACAGGAGGGATAGGGCATAGGGATAATCCAATACCTCCTGCCCAAGCCCCCATGCTCTTTCCCTTAGAACGGAGGTTCTTCCTCGGGACCTTTGTAGTCGAAGTTGCTTAAATCATTCGCCTTGCTTCTCAAAGTACCGCCAGGCCTGCTGCTCTGGCTTTCAAATGAAGCGATAGGATTTGGAGTGCTGATCGGCCTTTCCATTGAATACGGAGCAGGAGCATATTGCGACTCTAAATCAGCGAATTTGGTGTATTTACCAATAAATCTTAACTGAACGGTGTCAAGAGACCCGGCACGGTTTTTAGCCACAATAACTTCGCCAATGCCGGCCACAGAATTACCAGCTTCATCCTCAGTAATACCATAATATTCAGGTCTGTAAAGAAAGATTACCATATCCGCATCTTGCTCTATGGATCCTGATTCCCTCAAATCTGAAAGTTGCGGACGCTTTTCGCCACCACGGGTTTCAACGGCACGACTTAGCTGTGAAAGCGCAATAACTGGAACATCAAGCTCTTTCGCTAGGTTTTTCAGTGATCGGGAGATCATAGCGATTTCCTGCTCTCTGTTTCCAGCTCCTTTGCCGCCAGTATCACCCGTCATGAGCTGAAGGTAGTCAATCACGATCATTTGAATGTCGTGCTGCGCTTTTAGACGGCGGCATTTTGCTCTCAACTCGAGAATGGAGAGGGCAGGGGTGTCGTCAATAAATATAGGCGCATTTGTAAGCCTGTGAATGCGATGATGTAATTGTTCCCATTCGTGAGGGGCCAGGCTGCCTTTACGAATCTTTTCACTGTCAATTTCTGCCTCAGCAGATATAAGCCTGTTCACCAGCTGAACTGACGACATTTCCAGGGAAAAAATCGCAACTGGCATGTTGAAGTCCACAGCGGCATTTCGTAGTGAGGACACGACAAAAGCCGTTTTTCCCATACCAGGTCGGGCGGCAAGAATCATTAGTTCTGTTTTTTGCCATCCTGAAGTCAACCTGTCAAGAGCGCTAAATCCCGAAGGGACACCGGTCAAGCCGTCTTTGTTATTTTTTTTCTGATCGAGTTCAGCCAAAGCCTGACGCATCAAAGCGCCCATGTCAGAATAATTCTTTTTTATGTTGGACTCTGAGATTTGAAACAAGGCTTGTTCGGTCTTATCAAGGAGTCGGAAAACGTCGGTTGTGTCTTCAAAGGCTTCACGCAGAATTTCAGAAGAAATGGCTATCAATTCCCTTTTGATAGCGGCCTGTGTTATTAGTCGTGCGTGAAATTCAATATTTGCGGCGGAATTGACTTTTGACGTCAGTTCCATAATGTAGGATGTTCCTCCGATCATCTCCAATTCACCCGTGCTACGGAGTTTTGAAGTAACCGTAAGCATGTCTATTGGTTCGGAATCAGCAAAGAGTGTAATGATCGCTGAATAGATCCGTTGGTGGGATTCCTTGTAAAAACTTTGAGGCTTTAGAATATCTGCAACAGCGGTCAACGCGTCCTTTTCAATCATCAACGCTCCTAAGACAGCCTCCTCCAGATCAATCGCCTGAGGCGGAAGTTTACTGAAACTTTGTTCCATCCCCGGTGTCCGTGAATTCACAGTCCTGCGGGCGGAACCATTTGCTTTTGAACCTGACTTGTTGCTTTGATTAAAGGTATTTTCATTTTCCATGTTAACACAAAACTAGTCATATCGCCGCTCAAGGAAAAGAAAGTGTCGGTAACTATTTTTTTTCAATTTCGGCCAACCTGTTGACTTCCTGATTATGAAATAGTTGATCGAAATTTCTTTATTTTACAGTGTTAACTTCTATCGTTTGATCATTTATTGTGCATCTTACTGGGACAAATTCGGGTATTTATCACTAAATTTTAGATTAATTAATTTACAACTAAAACTTCTAATCATTTGCTGGAAAAAATCATCACGCTCGAAGACGTATCCATGGTCGATTTTTTGGGTATTCACAACACTAATATCAGAGAAGTAGCGGCAGCTTTCCCTCAAAGTAAAATTATTTCGCGGGGAAACGAGATCAGAATTCAGGGAACGGCCCCGGAGATCATGAAGATTACCGAGTTGCTGGATTCATTGCTAGTTCATTACCAGAAATACGGAAAAGTGACCAATGACAATGTGAAGGGCTATTTAACAGGGATTAGTGCCGCTCCCAACAAGAATGCTGACGACGATGATGATGTAATTATTTATGGCAACAAGGGTCTGGTCGTTAAAGCGAAAACACCCAACCAAAAATTACTTGTAGAGCAGGCTTATAAATATGACCTCGTCTTTGCTGTAGGTCCTGCTGGTACAGGAAAGACATACACAGCGGTTGCCATCGCGGTACGGGCTCTTAAAAACAAGGAGGTACGCAAGATTATTATTACGCGTCCAGCTGTGGAAGCAGGGGAGAACCTGGGCTTTTTACCTGGGGATCTCAAGGAAAAGATTGACCCCTACCTTCGCCCTATCTATGATGCACTTGACGACATGATAGCGCCCGAAAAACTAAAATTGTATCTTGAAAGCAGGGTTATTGAAATTGCGCCGCTGGCATATATGAGAGGAAGAACACTGAATAACGCTTTTATTCTGTTGGATGAGGCGCAAAATACCACGCCAATGCAGATGAAGATGTTTTTGACGAGAATGGGGCCAAGCTCCAAAGCCATTATTACGGGTGACAAATCACAGATTGACTTACCGAAAAATCAAAAATCGGGCCTTATTGATTCATTGAATCTGCTCAAAGGAATCAAGGGGATCAGCTTTGTTGAATTGGATGGTTCGGATGTTGTACGCCATCGCCTCGTGAAGGATATACTCGCAGCTTATGAAAAATCGGAGCAGTAAGCTACTTCGGATTGAATTTTTGTTTTTTTTCGCGGTTTACTTATCTCCGCCTTGCATCGGACAGTCTGCTCTGGACTCTTCAATGGTTCACTGCGCAACTGACGAGGCTGAGCAGCTTAGGATCCAAAGAAGTTCATCCTATCAACTAGATCGGCAAAGGACCGAACAGTCGATCCAGAATTATATCAGACAGCGGCGCTCAGCATTTAGAACCGCCGCGGACGAAATAATTCGCCTGCCGGTTGTGGTGCATATTATTCATAATCAAGCAGACGGTAAGATTGGTGGTGCAGGGAATACCAACATTAGCGACGAACAGATCAGAAGCCAGATTACTGTATTGAATGAAGATTATAGAAAAAAGGATGGGACGAATGGTTTCAATAGTAATCCGGTGGGAATTGATACGCAAATTGAATTTGAACTTGCCCAGTACGATCCGGACGGACACAAGGTTGATGGCATCACACGTAATTATTCCAAAACGACCAGCTTCAGTGCTTTTGCAGACGATCAGGTTTTGGCGGACATTGTTTCGTGGCCAACAGACAAATACCTTAATATTTGGGTGTGTCCGTTGAGTTCTGGTTATTTGGGTGTTTCTCAGTTACCTTCTACTACTGAGGTTGCGGGTTTAGACAACAGTAAAAGGGACGAAGCGAAATCGGACGGGGTAATCATTGATTATAAGGTTTTTGGTAGTGCTCAGCATTTGTCTGGAACGCATGCGATTACAAGTACTACTTATAATTATGGACGTACAACAACACATGAAGTGGGTCACTGGCTAGGGCTTCTGCATACTTGGGGAACGGTAGATAATGTTTGCGGCACTGACTACTGCGATGATACACCTCAGGCAAGAGCCGGTAACCTGACCTTTACTTGCGATCCACGCACCGTAAGATGTTCGGGAGTGACAAGCCAGGTAATGATTGAAAATTACATGGATTACTCGCCTGATGTTTGCATGAATATTTTTACAAAAAACCAGTTGGATAGAATGAGGGCAGTTCTTGCCGTGAGTCCGAGACGAATTGCTTTGATAAAAGCGTCAAAGGAAGGAAGATTGGAGTCGTCTGACAATTTGACGCTTGAACTTTATCCCAACCCTGCAAGTATGGAATTGTATGCGAATGTGAGATTTTCCGATTTTCAAAGCTTCACGTTAGCCGTTTATGATCAAAAGGGTATTTTGCAGAGTAGCCAGAGTTTCAAAGACGTATGGAGCAGAAAGGTGCCGATTGTGACCGACCGGCTAATTCCCGGTCTATATATTTGCAAGGTTTCAATTGGAAAAGAAACTTTGAGCAAAAGATTTGTCATCAACTAAAGCATCGTGATTGCCAGGCTTCCTTTTTTGGGTTTTGTTTTTTTTTGTGCAACGGGGATTCTACTAGGTAGATTTTGGCCTGAAAATCTGTTAATATCGCTGCATCTGGTTTTGGCTGTGAGTTTTTTATCTGCAGCCATTTCTTTTTGGCTTTACCGGATTGGAAATTACAAGTTGTTTGCCATGACTCTGGCAATCTTTTTGATTGCTTCCAGTACATTCTCAACTGTTTTTAGGAACCAGCGCTTACAGATGGAAGTGGCGCAGCTTAATAAGCTGAAGTATAATTCTTATGAAGCTTTGGTCAACACAATTCCCGAGAAGAGGAAGAAGTCGTTACGTTTAGAATTGGGAATTATTGGCGTGCGAACGGATTCTGGTTGGGTTTCGATTGATGCAAAAGCCTTAATCAGTATTCCTCTTGATGCGTCCATTATTCCCGAGCCGGGCGATCATATCGTTGTAAAAGGTCAACTTTGGGAGCCAAAGGGCCCTCTAAATCCGGAAGAGTTTGACTATAAACAATATCTTTGGAATAAAGGCATCGCTGTTACAGGTTATGCCGCCGACGGAACTTTCGCAGTTTTTACCAAAGATCGCAACAACTGGAAGCCTGGTCTCTGTAGTATGCATGTATCTCAGTGGGCAGACAAACTGTTCAGGGCCAACATTCAGGACGACCGCTCTTACGGGTTGGTGAAGGCGATGCTGCTTGGAAGACGAGATGACTTGCGCTCAGACCAGATAGACGATTACACCACTTCGGGAACTGTGCATATCCTGTCTGTATCCGGTATGCATGTGGCTATGATTTTTTTAGTGATTAGCTTCCTGCTTAGCTGGATGAAGCGGCTGCGGGGAGGGAAGTATTTGTACCTGTTCATGGTAACTTCAATGCTAATTTTCTATTCATTGGTGACGGGTTTCCCACCTTCCGTACAGCGCGCGACCGTAATGTGTATTGTGCTGGTGATCGCCGAGGTATTTGGAAAGAAGCATAATTCTGTGAACACCTTAGGAGTTTCGGCTTTTCTAATTCTTTTGCTGGATCCGATGGCTTTGTATGATGTAGGTTTTCAACTTTCTTACCTTGCAATGCTCGGGATTTTTTTGTTTTACAAGCAGTTGGAAGATCTTTGGAGGCCATCAAATTGGTTGTTGTTAAAGACCTGGCAGATTACTGCGCTTTCTTTTGCTGCGCAATTGGCTACTTTCCCGTTGAGCATTTATTACTTTCATCAATTTCCATTTTATTTCTGGCTGGTCAATCCGTTTGTGATTCTATTTACAAATGCACTCCTGCCTGCGGCAATGGTTTTGCTCTTCGTAAGTCTTTTCCCGCTCCATTTTGCCCAAGTGGCGATCAACTGGATTGTGCAGGCATGTGCTTACATGACAAATTTTTCAGCCGGCGTACCAAAGTCGCTGCCAGGGTTTTTGGTTGATAATTTGTACCTGGACAAGATTGAAATTGTCATGCTGTACTTGATTCTTTTTTTCGTGTGGTACATGTTTGATTCCAGGCTATTTCGTTGGGCTAAGTTAATATCGCTGAGCATTCTGTTATTTGTGATTTACGCATTTTCTACGAGTTTGCAGACCTATCTCACCCCGACTGCTATGTTTCATGCTGTGCCAAAACATACTGTCATCACATTCAAAAAGGGAAACACGATCTACGTATCGAGTAACGAGGAGTTTGCGAGGGATACAAATTCTTACAACTTTTTCATTAAGAACTATGCCATAAAAGAAGGCGTTTTAAGAAGGATTTTTGTCAATTCGCAAAACTCCGGAACGGTTGACGGCATCTATTTTCGTGAGAATGAAAATGGAAAATTATTGGGCTGGATGGGTAAGACAATTTACGTTGGTTCCAAAATTGAATCAAAACATGCTTTGGATTATCAAATGCTTACAAACACGAAATATGCAGTAAGCTCAAATCTGAAAATTTCTGGGCGTCCTATTTTTTTACTTGGCGGGGATGTCAGGAAAAGAACGGGAGACAGATGGAAAGAGGTCATTATGCAAAATAATCACGCCTTTCATGACCTCCAGTCAAGCGGGGCCCTTTCACTGCGTTGAATAAATTCTTTCAATTTCTGCGGTGATTTTACGGTCCCACTGGGCCTGGGCTCCTGTATTAATTCCATGTCCGGTTTCGCCATCATATTTTTCCTGCTCATCGTTCATTTCGCGAAAGGATTCCAGAAACTGGTATTGCATTTCGCTATCGAAATCCTCAATTGTGAGATCTGCCTTTTTTAGACGTTCCTTAAAACGTTCCACAACGACGCGGGTCACATCAAAATGTAGTTGCTCATGGCGGATGGTGTTGGCATTTCTTGCGTCGGAATTTCCCCACGACATGCTTTTTACCATAAATATTTTCAGACCAATCTCTAGGACAAGATCGGCACCCTTAGGAAACGATCTTCCTTCGTAAGCAAAACTCGTGAACACAGCCGCAGCATATCTGGTGCCAGGTCTTCCTTTTCCTCTGAAATCGTCCCAAACCAGAGGGCGCTTGGGGCTATAAAAAACAGTGTCTCCGTCGTTCCTACCCGAGATTTCTTTAAAAGTAAGGATGAGGCTTCGTGCAAGCGCCGGGCTTTTGCCCGTGTTACTGGTCATCCATTTCTGAAAATGAGTGATTGACTGATCCAGCATTTGGGTAATTAGCTTTGCATGGTCGTAGTCTTTTTCGGTTCGACCGTAACTTACTGAGGTTTCGAAGTTGGTCAGTTCCACTGGCTGCATGTTGCGGTACCATCGAAAAGTTACCAACAATTTCGCATCTCCATTGACTCTGTTTGGCCCCATGCGCTTCTCTGTCAACTGAAGCTCTTTTATCTTGATGTATAACGGCAGGTAGGCCTGATCCCGTTTTGGTGCTGCATTAGACCAGTAGTTGAAAAGTTCTTTTTCAGCAGTCTTTGGCAAAAATAGTGGGGTCTCTTTTCCGAAAACAATAATTTTCCCTATTGTGGAGCCAGGTGTTTTTCGTTTATCTTCCACTTCCTGGACGTAAAATTGATGTTGCCTGAATAGCGGAGCGTTATCTTGTCTGAGGTTCAGTACGACTTTTTCTTGTTGCGAATATGCTTCGAAGCTGGTAACAAACAGCAACGCCGATAGACAATGGTTAAGGTAAATTATCAATGTAGATTGAATCCAAACCATGCTTTGTATAAGTTTGTAAGTAATATTAGTATAACAAGATCAATGACTTTACATACAACGAATTTACGACCCGAATTTGATGATATATACATGGAATTGGCTAAAAATTTAGCGCTGCGATCCCATTGCATCAAAGCACAGGTCGGTGCCGTGCTAACCAAGGATACACGGATCATTTCTATTGGCTATAACGGGCCCCCGGCAGGAACTCACAATTGTGATGAAGAATTTCCGGAAGTAGGCTGTCCGAGGGATGCTAAGGGAAGCTGTTCCCTGGCGTTGCACGCAGAACAGAATGCCATTCTTTTTGCTGTGAAAAACGGTTCAAATATCGAAGGATCCACACTTTTTGTGACCCTCGCACCGTGCATTGCCTGTGCGAGGGTTATTTACACCATGAAAATCAAAAAAGTGATTTTTTTAAATTCTTACGCTGCTTATAAAGGAATCGCAATCGAGGAAGGAGTTGAATTTCTAAGACGGTTCGGGGTAGAAGTTGAGCGGTATGCTGCAACGATCGAAGAAAACTTGTAATAAGGCATACCGTACCTATAGTTGAAAATTGAAGGCCATTAAGTACGGCATTTTCAATTCTCAACTATCCATTGTCAACTCAGTGGTGGTGATGTCCGCCTTCGCCATGTACATGACCATGATCAATTTCTTCGGCAGTGGCTGGGCGGATCGAAATGATTTGACCCTCAAAATGCATTGATTTGCCGGCCAGAGGATGATTAAAGTTCATTACAACGATGTCGTCCTTAAGTTCGACAACTTGTCCGTGCATGCGTTCGCCGTCTTCATTTGTCATTGGAATGATGTTTCCAATCTGAAGAAGTTCTTCCTGATTAACATCTTCCATCTGGAATACGGTTTTTGGTAATTCAACTATCGCTTCCGGATCGAATTCTCCATAGCCTTCTTCGGCTTCAACCGTGAAGTCAAATGTGTCTCCGATCTTCAGACCTTCAATTTGGTTTTCAAAACCTTCGGGAAGCCCGCTTATCCCTTGAATGAACAACATTGGATCTTCCTCTGAGACTACTTCAACAACGTCCATATCCCCGTCTTCGTCCGGGATTCGGAGACTATATATCAACGTAACCACGTTATTTTTTTCTACCTTCATTTGCTTGTTTGTTTTAAAATATCAGTTGTTTTAAAATAATTGTTCCCGTTATTCTTTAAAAGTACAAACGTACTTGAATTTTGCCATAATGTCAGTTTTATGAATTTTTTAGCACACTTATTACTTTCAGGGGACAACGAAGGCGTGATAGTAGGCAACTACGCCGGGGATTTTGTAAAGGGGCGTTTGACCTGGGAAAAGACCAATGGCTGGAATCAGGATTATTTGACAGGTGTGAAACTTCATCGTTTTATTGATTCCTTTACCGATAGTCACCCGGTTGTCAGGGAGACCAAGCGCGTAGTAGCACTGAGTCAGGGAAAGTTAGCTGGAATCGTGCTCGATATTTATTTCGATTATTTTTTGGCTAGGTATTTCAATTATTTTAGCGGCGAGTCCTTGGATATGTATTCTCAAAGGATGTACTCAGTTTTCAGGAATAACGAGGACCTGATGCCTGCACAAATGGTACGGATGATGCATGCAATGATAGATCAGGACTGGCTAACCACCTATGCTACATTGGATGGGATGGCTTTGACTTTTTATAGGTTGTCCAGGAGGGCTGCTTTTTTGGCACCGATATCAAATGCTTCAACAGAGCTAAAAAATAGTGAAGCCTACTATCATCTTCAGTTCGACCTTTTTTTTCCGGAGCTACAAGCCGCATCTGCGCAATTTCTTGAAGAAAATCGTCAGTGATTTTTTCTAGTTTTGTGTATTGCATTAAATGAATTATTAATCACTGATCGATAGGAAATGGCCCTCACGCCGGACATTATTATTAAAGAAATTAAGGGTAAAGTTTACAAACCAGTTTACTTCTTGTACGGAGACGAGCCGTATTACCTGGATTTGATCGCAGAAAAACTGGAAGCTCAGGTTGTGCCTGAGCAGGAAAAGGGCTTTAATCAATTTATCATATATGGAAAGGATTCGGATGTTGCCGGCGTCCTAAGCTATGCCAGACGATATCCGTTTATGGCTGAGAGGCAGTTAATTCTGGTAAAGGATGCGAACAAGCTCGGCGGAATTGAGCAAAAGGAGCAACTTGCCAGGCTGGAAGATTATGCGCTTAACCCATTGAAGAGCACGGTGTTGATCTTGTGTTTTCAGGCAGCTGTTGATGAGCGAAAGGCTTATATAAAAGCATTCAATACCCATGGGGCAGTAGTGCAGTCCAAAAAGCTTTATGACAACAAGCTACCGGAATGGGTTGCGGGCTATTGTCAGGGTGAAGGCGTGAAGATCAGTCCCAAGGCGGTTCAGATGCTGGTTGACAATATTGGGAACGATCTGAAACGACTTGCCAACGAGATCCGAAAAATCATGGTTAATCTTCGGGTAGATCAGGGGATCGATGCTGATGTGGTAGAACGATTTGTAGGTATCAGCAAGGAGTATAATGTCTTTGAATTCCAGAAGTCTCTGATACTTCGTGATGTTCTCAAAGCCAACCGGATCGTTTCCCACTTTGCAGCTAATTCAAAGGACAATCCACTTGCGCCCATGCTGATCATTCTTTTTGGCTTCTTTTCAAAACTGCTCCTGGCGCACGCGAGCAAAGATAAATCGGAACGCGGCTTAGCCGCTGAGCTGGGGATCAATCCTTATTTTGTTAAGGACTATTCCCTTGCGATGAGAAATTATCCATTGCCAAAAGTGGTGCAGATTATTCATTTTCTCAGAGAATGCGATGGACGTCTCAAAGGGCTTGATGGCGTAAGCTATCAGGAGGGGGAGTTGCTTCGAGAGCTTGTTTTCAAAATTGTTCACTAATATGTTCATCCGATTACGCAAGTCGACTTGGTTTTGATTTTCAAGTATTAAGGTCAGCAAGAAATGGGTTTCCGGCGGTTTTATAAAAAAGGATATTTGCAATATGATTACGCCTTCGAAGATATTAATTCCAATTCCCCCCTTTTTTAGTTTTCAGGAATGCATCTGGTTTCTTAACAGAAATTATGACGATTGCCTTCATGTCATTAGTTCAAAATGGATTCGAAAGGCTATTGTCATTAACGGGAAGGAGGTTCTTTTCGAAATAGTAGAAAACCAGGGCTTTCTGGAGGCTCGGATTCTGATTGGCGAAACAGATCCCGTGACTTCGGAGTATCTTGCTGTTTATATTGTGGAGTGGTTTGATATGCAAAGAGATATGAGGCCATTTTACGATCTTCTGAAATCTGATCCTAATCTCAATTACATGATTGATTCCTATAAGGGTTTACGTCTGATAGGAATCGCAGATCTTTTCGAGGCGCTTTGCTGGAGTATCATCGGCCAACAGATTAATCTGACTTTTGCTTACAAGCTAAAGAGAAGGTTGGTTGAAACGTATGGTAAACATCTGGAATTTGAAGATGAAGTTTATTACATCTTCCCCTCCCCTGAAATTCTTGCAACAGCAAGGCCAGAGGAGTTGCGCAGTATGCAGTTTTCCCAAAAGAAAGGGGAGTATTTGATTGGATTAGCCAAGGCATTTATCAGTGGAACTTTAACCAAAGAAATTATCCAGGCTTTGCCTGATTTCGAGTCCAGACAGAAAGCCCTGATGGCTAACAAAGGAATAGGCTTGTGGACGGCAAATTATGCATTAATGAAGTCGCTTCGAGAGTCCGCTGGGATTCCGCATGGTGATGTCGGTCTGTTGAATGCACTATCGAAGCATGGCATAATTGGAGATAGACGTGAAGCGCATAAAATTGAATCCTTTTTCACGTCTTACAAGTACTGGGAGAGCTACGTTGTGTTTTACCTTTGGCGTAGTCTTTCGGTCAAATAGTAATTTTCCATTTCTTGTATTTTTCTGCCAGGCAATGACCGCATGGCCGGAATCCGTGGTTAATGGCTTCATTTTCAGACGAGAAAAAAGTCCGGTTATTATGCAACATACGTTTTCCCGATTTACACGATAATGTTCCGTATATTTTTAGCCGTTTGTTACCTGCAAGCGCAATATCTCCATTATCAATCATCTCTTTTAACTTTCGGAGCCTTTCAAAGGAACCGTCGCCCAAGTCGCTATGATCAATCATGGTTAACTTATTGCGTCATGAAAAATAATTCCCAATGTATATCGGCTTCCATGATGAACCTCGCTGAAACCATGTTTCATGTTGCTGCGATAGTAACCCTTACTTCCTTTGACCGGGCGAAAGTTTGTAGTAAACAGAAGCATGTCTCCTTTTTTGGGTTGCAATACAATTGGTCTTGACTGTGCCCGTGGTGTTTGCTCGGTCAGTACAAATTCTCCGCCCGTATAGTCTTCTTTTGGTTCACTTAAAAAAATTACTGCTTGAATTGGAAAGAAAACATCGCCATACAAATCCTGATGCAGTGTGTTGTGTCCTCCTGGTCCGTACTTCAGAATCAGGACGGTTGGTTTGGTTTGTCCATTGTCCTGACAAAGTAATTTAAAGTCGGTATGAGAATTGGGAAACCGTTGGTCGATTTTTAGAGCTTCCATCCATCGATTAGCCAAAGGACTCAGCCTTTCATAAACGGAGCGTCGTAATGTTTCGATCAGCTCGGGTAGGGGATACTTCATATATTTGTATTCGCCGAGTCCAAACCGATACCGTTCCATGACAATGGTTTTTCGATAGAGGCGGGAATTATCATACCCATCGATTAGGGCATTACACACCTCGTTTGAAAAGACAGATTTGAATAGTTGGTGGCCGGTACTGTTTAAATTTTCAAATGCAAGTTCCCAGTCTAAGTTTCTAATTTGATCTGCAATATTTTCCATAAATCTCTGTAAATAAATAAAGTAGCCTACAATATGAAGGCTACTTTACAAAGATATTATGTCATTTTTTTCTCAGGAACCTGAATCTTGCTTTTACGCAAGTACGGTTTCATTTTTGCGCTCACCGATTTGCTGTCTCCACATCGCATAATATAATCCCTTTTCGTCCAATAGGTCGGAGTGGCTTCCGGTTTCGATGATTTTTCCCTTTTCCAATACATAAATCCGATCCGCATGCATGATGGTTGACAACCTGTGAGCGATCATTACCGTGATGTGCTGACGTTGATTGGTTATCTGTCTGATGGTGTTGGAAATTTCTTCCTCCGTCAGGGAGTCGAGCGCTGAGGTGGCCTCGTCAAAAATCATCAGATTCGGGTTACGCAATAAGGCACGGGCGATGGATAAACGTTGTCGCTCTCCACCTGAGAGTTTTAATCCGCCTTCTCCAATGACAGTTTCAATTCCGTTTTCTGCCCTGGAAAGCAGGTTGTAACAGGCCGCTTTTTGTAAGACATCCGTGATCAGTTCATCCGTAGCAGATGGATTCACAAATAGAAGATTCTCCTTGATGGTTCCGGAGAATAGCTGGGTATCCTGGGTCACAAAACCAATCTTGTTCCGCATTTCGTCGAAATCTATGTCGCTTCCGTTGTTTTCGTTGTAATATATCGCGCCGACGTTGGGGTGATACAGCCCGACAAGTAATTTGACTAGCGTCGTTTTTCCTGAGCCCGACGGGCCAACAAATGCAATTGTCTCACCACGCTTTACTTCAAAAGATATCTCTTCGAGGGCTGCTCTTGTCGCAGACTGGTGCTGAAAGCGTACATCATGAAAACGAAGAGATTCAATTGACTTAATTACAACAGGATTTTCAGGTTTCCTTTCAACCGGCCTGCTCAATAGATTTTGCAGGTTGATAAGCGATGCTTCCGCTTCACGATAGGACAAAATTACATTTCCAAGTTCCTGTAAAGGACCAAAAATAAAGAATGAATAAAACTGCATCATCATCATCTGCCCCACGGTGATCTGGTCACGAAACACGTAGTAAAGCAATGAGAACATAATACATTGCTGCAGGAAATTGACAAACGTACCCTGGATAAAACTGATTGACCTGATACTTTTAACTTTCTTTAATTCAAGTTTTAAAATCTTAAAAGTATTGGCGTTTAGTCTTAATATTTCCTGTTGTGTGAGCCCGAGACTTTTTATAAGTTCAATATTTCTCAACGATTCTGTGGTAGATCCTGCAAGTGACGTTGTTTCTTTGACGATGTTTTTCTGAATAACTTTAATTTTTCTGCTCAACAGACTTGTCAGAAGCGCAAGCACCACAGAACCAACCAAGTATATCACAGGCAGCATCGGGCTGAGTTTGAAAGCGACAATCACAACGAAGACAATGCCGACGAGTGTAGAGAAAAGTACGTTTACGAAGTTGGTAATGAATTTTTCGCAATCAGCCCGTACTTTCTGGAGAACCGACAGGGTTTCACCGCTTCTTTGATCTTCAAAATCCTGAAAGGGGAGCCTTAATGCGTGCCGGAGGCCGTCTGTGTACAGGTTTGCTCCAAACTTTTGAATGACCACATTCACAACATAGTCCTGAAATGCCTTTGCGATTCTGGAAACCATTGCGGTGCCAATGATCAATAGAAGTCCCATGAGCACACCTCGGAAAAACTCGGAATCCAGCCCGTTATCACGGAAATATTTCGCCTTGTTTGCGAAAGGATCTATGAGGTAATTACCAAGTATATAGGGGTTAAGCAGCGAAAAAACCTGATTTATTGCGGCGAGAAGCAATGCCAGCAAAATCAGCCCTTTGTAGCGGCTGAGGTATTGTAATAATAATTTCATGGTGTAGGTATTTCTTTTTTATGGTCGTATGAAATGCTTGTCGAAACAGAGAAATTATCAAACTAATGACTTTCCTGTGATGCGGGGTATTTCATATCATGGTGGTTACAAGAAACTTGGTTTCATTGGTACAAACCGAAAGTTTTGAATTTTAATTCTTGCTAAATAAAAAAAGGCATCCAATTTGGATGCCTTCAAGCCTTCGTAGCGGGGAGCAGGATCGAACTGCCGACCTTAGGGTTATGAATCCTACGCTCTAACCATCTGAGCTACCCCGCCGTAATTGTGGTGCAAAAGTATATCAAAATAAATTAAACCACAACTGGTTTTGTTATTTCCTCTCAAAAATTTAACTTACAAAAAAAGCGAAAGATGGGCTGGTAATTTTTATAGTCGAATTATGCTATATTACAGCTTTTAAAATCCGGCAATAAAACGATTAAAGTAAGGTCACTCTTTTAATACCCGATTATTATGGAAAAATATAAGTTTGTCACTGAGTTCGAATTACGTTCATCTCCTAAAGTTTTATTTCCATACATATCAACACCTTCCGGATTGGAACAATGGTTTGCCGAAAAGGTAACAGTACTTCCCGATCATCGTTTTGATTTTCAGTGGGATGGCGACAGTCATATTGCCAAGCAAACGGGACTGAGAATCAATAAAGCAGTTCGGTTTGAATTTGAAAACACCAGTGAGAATGATCTTGACAATAATCATCTTGAATTGAAGTTAGAAGTAAGCGACCTGACCCAGACTACTTTTTTGAGAGTGACTGATTATTCAGCAAATAAGGATGAGGATGAACTATTATCATTATGGCATGGGTTTATGGATAATCTTAAAGAAATTGTAGGGAGTTAATGAAAAAGCTTGATAAGCTGATTTTAGGAGCCTTTTGGGGGCCATTTTTTATAACAATGTCAGTCGTGGTTTTTGTTTTCTTAATGAGAATCATGATTTTCTATATTGATGATTTCGTTTCTAAGGAACTGGGTATTCTTGACTACGCTAAGCTTTTCTTTTTCTTTAGCCTTATTACGGTTCCTACTGCCCTTCCTCTGGCAATGCTGCTCTCTTCGCTCATGGCTTTTGGGAACCTGGGCGAATTTTTTGAATTGACTGCCATCAAGAGTGCTGGAATATCGGTCGTTCGCGCCATGGCTCCCCTGTTTATTGTGGCGGTAGGAGTAACCGTATTTTCTTTTTTCTTCAATGATCGGGTGTCTCCGTGGGCGAATCTCAAGGGTTACAGTTTATTGTACGATATCAAAACTACAAAAGCTACACTTAAGATTAAGGAAGGGATATTTTATAATGACCTTCCCGGTTACAGTATTAAAGTTGATAAAAAGGAAGAAAATGGTGCAATGAAGGGCATGGTTATTTATAAGCATGACAGCCGTTCTTACGAATTGGGTAATACCACCATCATCCTTGCAGATTCGGGCAGAATGTACAGTAAGAACAATAATCGTTATTTGGTTATTGAGTTGTTTCATGGAACGCAGTATACGGAAGAATTTGGAGCAAATGGTGCTGGAATGTCTTACATTGCCTCTCCCGGGGCTGCTCCTGTTATATCCAACTTTCAAAGGAATGCCTTTGATCACTATGAGCTTGTAGAGAGTCTTTCATCATTCGGAATGAAGCGTACTGACGAGGGGCAGTTTAAATATCATGAATTCATGAAGAACATTGCTGATCTTACCTCTACTGCGGACTCCATGAAGACAAATTACAATGAGACAAAAAAGAATTTAATACCGAATAGTCAGCAGTTTTTTTCTTACAATTTTAAACAAGGAACAGATAAAACGCTGAAAGCTGGTAAGTGGATTGATTCCCTTTTGAATCGTCCGGTTACGGATAGTTTAAAAAAGGATATTCTGGTTAATGCGAAAAGTGCTGCGGCAAGTATGCACGGTTTTACCAAATCTCAGGAGGAGTATTTGCAGACAAAGCTAAAAGATGCCAACAGGTATGAGTTGGAAAAACACCATAAATACACGCAGGCAATATCATGCCTCATCATGTTTCTGATTGGAGCTCCGTTGGGAGCGATTATAAAAAAGGGTGGCTTTGGTGTACCGGTTTTGGTTTCAATCCTTTTCTTTATATTGCTGTATGTGATTACTAATCAGGGAGATAAATGGGTAAAGGAAGGACTTCTTGTCGTTCCTGTTGGCGCGTGGATGGCAAATACCTTATTATTCATAACGGGATTGTATTTTACAGATAGGGCACGAAGTGATTCAACGCTGTTTGATAAAGATGTGTATCAAATGTTTATCAAAAAAATGGCAGCACGGTTGAAAGGTAGATTTGTTAAAAACGTCCTTATTGAATCGTAGTAAAATTATATTTTTGATTCCAGATATTAATTCATACTTTTGCGTCCTTATTTACGGCATAGTGCTGTAAAAATTCACATATTTAATCTGTTGTTACAATCATGTATTTAACCACGGAAAAGAAGAGAGAGATCTTCGAAACGAAAGGTTTTAAGAAAGAAGGTGGGGACACTGGTTCCGCCGAATCACAAATTGCATTATTTACGTATCGTATCAATTACTTGAACGAGCACTTAAAGACGCACAAAAAAGACAATGACACTCGCCTTGGTCTGCTGAAAATGGTAGGAAAGCGTAGAAGGTTATTGGATTATCTTTTCAAAAATGACATTAGTCGTTACCGTTCTATTATTGCCGAATTGAACATTCGTAAGTAATTTATCAATCAGGGAACTTCCTCAAAAGGCAAGTTCCCTGATTTTTTGCGGAATTTTATCTGAATTACACAAGAAACGTTTTGATGACGTTTCAATCTCTTTTCAAACATCACATATTCTATGCTCTTTAACATAGTTACCAAAACTATACCTCTGCCGGACGGCAGGGAAATTACCATTGAAACAGGAAAATTAGCAAAACAAGCAGATGGATCCGTGGTAGTGCGTATGGGTAACACCATGCTTCTTGCTACTGTTGTTGCTAATAAGGAAATAAGAGAAGGAATTGATTTTTTACCGCTGTCTGTTGATTATCAGGAAAAATTTGCTTCGGCAGGTAGAATTCCCGGCAGCTTTATGCGCCGTGAAGGTAAGCTTTCGGATCATGAAGTTTTGGTTAGTCGCCTTGTTGACCGCGTTCTCCGCCCTCTTTTCCCGGATGATTATCACGCAGAGATTCAGGTTAATATATTGTTAATATCTGCGGACCTTGAAGCTTTACCAGACGCTCTTGCAGCGCTGGCGGCATCTGCTGCTATCGCAGCTTCGGATATTCCTTTCGGAGGACCGGTATCTGAGGTTCGTGTTGCCAAGGTTGACGGCAAGCTGATTGTTAATCCTGGCACATCACAATTGGATAATGCTACTCTGGAATTAATCGTTGGAGCGACTTATGATGATATCACCATGGTAGAAGGTGAAATGAACGAGGTTAGTGAAGACGAAGTGATTGAGGCCCTTAGATTTGCCCACGATGTTATCAAACAGCAGTGTCTTGCATTGAAAGAGTTTGAGGCAGCCGTTGGTAAGATCGAGAAAAGAGAATATGTAGGTGATTTGCAGGACGAGGAATTGGAGGCGCGTGTCCGCTCATATTGCTACGATAAGGTGTATGCAGTTACGCAACTAGGTTCTTCTAATAAGCAAGTTCGCAAAGATGGTTTCAAAGCGGTTTTGGCTGAATTTATGGAAACCGTCGGAGAGGACGAGGAAATAAATAAGTCCCTGGTAAAGAGATATTTTCACGACTTGGAATACGACGCATCACGTCGCCTGGTGTTGGACGAAAGAAAACGTTTGGATGGGCGTCGTTTGGATGAGGTTCGTCCAATTGCCTCCGAAATAGATTTTTTGCCAAACGCTCACGGATCTGCATTGTTCACCCGTGGAGAAACCCAGTCGCTTACAACCGTAACTCTTGGTACAAAAAATGACGAGCAGATTATTGATACTCCTTTGAAGTACGGTTACAGCAAATTTTTGCTGCACTATAATTTCCCTGGATTCTCTACCGGCGAAGTAAAGCCAAACCGCGGACCTGGACGTCGTGAGGTTGGTCATGGAAACCTTGCATTGCGCGCTTTGAAAAAAGTACTTCCTGTAGCGGAAGATAATCCTTACACAATTCGTATTGTTTCGGATATTCTTGAATCGAATGGGTCGTCCTCTATGGCAACTGTATGCGCTGGTTCGCTTGCCTTAATGGATTCAGGATTGAAAATAAAAGCTCCTGTATCAGGTATCGCGATGGGGCTGATCTCCGATGAAAAAACGGGACAGTATGCTGTGTTGTCTGATATATTAGGTGACGAAGATCACCTTGGTGATATGGACTTCAAAGTAACTGGAACAGAAAAAGGTATTACTGCCTGCCAGATGGATATCAAGGTAAACGGTTTATCATTCGAAGTGCTTTCGGAGGCTTTGCTTCAGGCCAAGGCGGGAAGATTGCACATTTTGGGCGAAATGAATAAGACGATAAAAGAAAGTCGTCCGGATCTTAAGCCTCATACTCCTCGTGCCATCGTAATCAAGATTGACCGGGAGATGATTGGTGCAGTGATAGGGCCAGGCGGTAAGGTTGTTCAGGATATTCAAAAAGAATCAGGTGCCACTGTTTCCATTGAGGAAAAAGATGGTGCAGGTTTTGTAAGTATATTTTCAGCTGACAAGACTTCAATGGATAAAGCGGTATCACGGATTCGGGGCATCATTCTGGTCCCGGAAATCGGTGAAGTATATTCTGGTAAGGTGAAGTCAATTATGCCTTTCGGAGCGTTTGTAGAATTTTTGCCTGGAAAGGATGGATTATTGCACATTTCCGAGATTAAGTGGGAACGGATTGAAACCATGGATGGTGTATTGGAAGTAGGAGAGGAAGTACAGGTCAAATTGGTAGAGGTTGATAAAAAGACGGGTAAGTATCGTTTGTCCAGAAAAGTTTTACTTCCGAAGCCAGAGAACAAAAACGCGTAAAATTGTGTTTTTGGAACAAGGGCATTGGCAAATGTCGTTATTTACACATATTAATATAAGAATTTAGGATGAGACAGCTAAAGATCAGTAAGCAAATTACCAACCGTGAAAGTCAGTCGTTAGATAAGTATTTGCAGGAGATCGGTAAGGTGGATTTGTTAACGCCGGATGAGGAAGTGACGTTAGCTCAAAAAATCAGGGATGGGGATCAGCTTGCATTGGAAAGACTAACGAAAGCTAACTTGCGTTTTGTTGTTTCTGTTGCAAAACAGTATCAAAATCAAGGACTTTCATTGGGTGACCTGATCAACGAAGGAAATTTAGGTTTGATAAAGGCGGCGCAACGTTTCGACGAAACGCGTGGATTTAAATTTATATCATACGCTGTATGGTGGATTCGTCAGTCAATTCTTCAGGCACTTGCTGAACAATCGCGTATTGTACGTTTGCCGTTGAACCGTGTGGGTTCATTGAATAAGATTTCTAAGACTTTTTCGGAACTTGAACAGCGTTTTGAAAGAGAGCCTTCTCCGGAGGAGCTTGCTGAGGTGTTAGAAATTTCGTCTTCGGAGGTTGTTGATACGATGAAGATCTCGGGAAGGCACGTGTCAATGGATGCGCCTTTCGTTCAAGGAGAAGAAAATAGCCTTCTTGACGTGTTAGAGAACGACCTGGAAGATAAGCCGGATTCAGGTTTAGTGAATGAGTCGTTGCGTAAAGAAGTACAGCGTGCACTTTGTACGCTTACTCAAAGGGAAGCAGATGTTATTGCCCTTTATTTCGGTCTTAACGGTGAGCACGCGATGACTTTGGAGGAGATTGGAGAGAAGTTCAACCTGACTCGGGAACGAGTACGTCAGATTAAAGAAAAAGCGATCAGACGGTTGCGTCACGTTTCTCGTAGTAAAGCTCTAAAAACATATTTGGGCTAAACTCTTTCCTGGAAGTTTGCTCGTGATAAAATCAAAAGGCCTCATCAGAGGCCTTTTTTGTACCTTATACAATGGCTCTTTTACAACCCCTGATTGATCTTGCAGAAATATGCTACGCGCATGGACTCCGGTATGTGGTAATTTCGCCTGGATCTCGTAGTGCAGCGCTGACGCTGGCATTCGTGCGGCATGGTGGCTTTAAAATTCAGGTGGTGATGGATGAGCGTGCGGCTGCATTTATTGCATTGGGAATAGCCCAGCAGACGCAAACTACTGTTGTATTGATCTGCACCTCAGGTAGTGCTGCCTACAACTATGCTCCAGCTATTGCGGAAGCCTTTTTTCAACAGATCCCGCTTTTAATTTTCACAGCCGACCGCCCAAAGGAATGGATTCACCAGTATGACGGGCAGACAATCTATCAGGCAGATATTTATGGGAAGCATGTAAGAAAGTTTTTTGAGATTCCGTCGGACTATGATCATAAGGACTCTCTGTGGTCAATTAATCGTTCGGTTAACGAGGCCATTCTGGTTTCAACCGGTGTACCATTTGGGCCTGTGCATGTCAATGTACCGATAAGAGAGCCATTTTATCCTGTGAGTGGGGAGGATCTGATACCTTCCGCCAATGTGAGAATTATAAATAAGGTGAAGACAACCGCAACGTTATCCACGGAGGTCTGGCACGCGTTGCTCGACGAATTTGAAGATGCTTCCAAGATTTTAATTGTCGGAGCGCAGTATAAAAATAGTACAACGTTGAATACAGCACTCAAGCAGATTTCAGAGCAATTGGATATACCCGTAGTCGGCGATGCAATCAGTAATCAAAGAGGTTGTAAAAACTTTATTTCATACCAGGATTTATTCTTACCGGTCGTAAATACCAATGAATTAAGGCCAGATTTGCTGATAACTTACGGTCTTTCTTTGATTTCGAAGGAGCTTAAACAGTTTTTGCGAAGCAACCCAGCCGTTCAGCATTGGCATATTGGCGAAGACCCTCATCTCGCTGATTCCTATCAGTCACTGACCCGAAAAATTGAAGTTGGTCCTGAGTATTTCTTTGAAAATCTTTTTGAAAAGATTGATTATCAGAATTTTGTGCAGAATTCAGATCCAGAAACTGACTCCCTGTTTCTTGCTGAATGGGTCCGAATTAATAATCTGGCGTATCAGTTGTCTGAGCGATATCTGGAAAATCTACCAGTGTTAAATGATCTAACAGTTGTTAAAATGTTCGTTTTGTATCTTACTGGTCAGATTAGGTTACATATATCAAACAGCATGCCTATTCGATATATCAATATTTTAGGAAATAGAATCGGCGAATCAATCGTGTTATCAAACCGAGGAACGAGTGGTATAGATGGCTGCCTAAGCACTGCCATTGGATCGGCCCTTGCCGATGCTTCGCCTGTTTTTTTACTGACGGGCGATGTCGCGTTTCTGTATGACCGTAACGGATTATTAATAAATCCGCTTCCGAGTAACCTGAAGATACTAGTGGTTAACAACGCTGGGGGAAATATTTTTCGGATGATTGAGGGACCTTCAAAACTTCCTGAGCTCGAAACCTTTTTTGAAACAAGACACCATTTTACCGCAGAACGAACAGCCGCAGATTCGGGTATCACGTATTTCTGCGCTTTGGAAACTGAGTCTTTCGAGAAGCAATTGCAGCTATTCGCTGATTGTGAGAATACTGCACTTCTGGAAGTTTTCACAGATCCAGCGGAAAACAGCAGAGTGTGGAAAGGACTTAAACAGTATGTACGGGAGAATTGGTAATTTAGCGGCAGTTTTTCGCCCATTCAATCGATGAAAGGCTGTCTTTTAATATTTTGCCCTTACTCCAGGTTTCACAGGCTTTAACTGGATTTTTCGCAGTGAAATAGATTTGTCCGGTTATCCCATAAAGCATTTCCACAGGCTCAGCGATATCGATTGCTTTGTTCAATACAGCAAGAGCTTCTGAGGGTTTGTTAATCTGTTGAAAGTATATGCCAAGATTTCTTAATGCATATCCGTTTTCAGGCATGATGTCAAGAGATTGATCTATCAATATTTTAGCTTGGTTCATATCTTTGGTCATTAGAAGGACGTAACCCTTATTGTTAAGTGCAAGAGGATCCGCGGGATTTCTATTGAGTATGAGGTCAAAGTATGATATAGCCTGCGTCCAGTCGCTTTCTTTTGTCGCTATGAGCCCTAAATTGTTTAGGGCCTCTGTCTGACCCGGATTTAGTTTTGCGGCCTGCAGAAAGTCTTTTTTTGCATCAGCATATGAGTTAAGGCCATAATAAACGGCCCCACGGTTAACGAGGGCTTCAACATTGCTTGGGTTCAGTGTCAGAGCCAGATCGTAATCAGCCAACGCAGCAGACTGATTGTTTCTAGCATCCTGTAAATTTCCGTGTATGAGATAGTACCGTGAGGAGTCTTTGTAACTCTTTGCAATAGTGCGTAAATCATTTTCAGCTTCTGATAAATTGCCGAGCCTAAGGGAAGCTTCAGAGCGTACTAGATTTGCTTGTACTAATGAAGGGTCAAGCTCAATCGCATTTGTCAAAACCTCATGGGCATCTTTGACGCGATTTATCTTCAATAGACATATTCCCTTATTAAGGAATGCATCTGCAAATTCAGCATTCTTACTGATTGCTTCGTCGTAAAGACGGATTGCTTCGGCATAATTGTTTTGGGTGAAGGCAAGGTTGCCTTTTAGAAAGAAATCTGCGGAATCTTTTTTTTTCTGAGTATCGCATGCTATAAATATTAGTACTAATAAATATAGTGATATTGTTCTTAAAGTGGTAAAAAGCATGTCAGCAATGAATTGATTACTTTTGTTAAAATTAAATAATAGCATGAGATATATAAAGGATGTCCCCAACCAAGAGTTTAAGATTAGCATTTACCAATGGAATAATAAATACATCGTTAAAATAGAAGCGGGAATGTACGAGCAAACCTACAAAATCGATGAATATGATGTATCATCCGTTGAAGATATTGAGAATTGCATGGATGTGCTTTTTATGGCCAAGGTTTCTGCGACGTTTGGAATGATGCAGATGGATTTTAGCGATACTTTAAATCGAAATGAGGTTATTTTCTAATTCGTTTATACATTACGAAAAATCCCGTTTTTATTTCATCGCATACGGTTTTAATGTGCTTTTCGTTAAGTAGCAAATTCTTTTGCGAGCTAATTTCCTTATTTATTATATGATTGTAAATATTAAATCCCCACAAAATTACATCAAACAGACCCCTATGCTTTTAAAACACGGCTCTTATGCTCTTGGGCTTTGCTTATGCATGGGTACCCTGGAAGTTCATGCACAGAACACATTGAGTTTAACAGCTCCGGAGGCACACTTTCGCAACGGCCTTGAGTATTATGAGAAATCCAATTTTGTAGCTTCCAGGCAGGAATTTAACGAATTTCTAAACACACAGGACAAGCTTTTGAGTACCGGAGACTACAATAAAGTGACAGCCGAGTATTATGTGGCAGTGACAGGACTATATCTAAATTATCCTGAGGCAGAAGTACAGATCGATCGATTTGTAAAGAACCATGCGGAACATCCCAAAGCTCAACAGATATATGGAGATTTAGGTAAGTACTATTATGAGGCTGGCGAGTATGAAAAGGCAATCACTTACCTTGAAAAAGCTGTGAAAACGGCAGGAAATAGTGGGAAAAAGCTGGAAAGTACATATCAGCTCGCCATGTCTTATTTCAATACCAAACAACTGGATTTGGCCTTGCCGCTCTTTAATCAGGTGAAGATTGATCCTGGCTTTGCAAATGCTGGCGATGCGTCCTTTTATGCAGGGGTAATTAACTACCAAAAAAATCGATTTGATGAGGCTTATCAGGATTTTTTAAGGATTCAGGATCACCCGTATTATAAGAATGAGGCGCCAAACTGGATTATATCTTCCCTTTATCAATTGAAAAAGTATGATCAACTGGTACAATATGGTGAAAAAGTATTGGCAGAGCAGAGAGGGAATACTAAACTGGACGATGTCGCACTCTATGTTGCTGAGGTTTATTATGAAAAAGAAGATTATGCAGGCGCTGTAAAAGCATACGACCGGTACAAAAAGATGAAACCAGGTGTTTTGCCCCCGACTGTGGCCCTTCATTATGGACATTCTCTATTCCGAACCAATAATTATGAAGGAACGATCGGGGCATTGAAGAGCATATCAAGCGGCAAAGATTCTGTATCGCAGTACGGTTCTTATTTATTGGGAATCAGCTACTTAAAGACTTCTAATTTAACTAGCGCTTTAACATATTTTGGTAGCGCGGGCAAGCTGAATTTTAATCCGGTTGTTAAAGAAGAAGCGAATTACAACCATGCTAAAATACAGCTGGATTTAGGAAATAATAACGAGGCAGTCAAAGAGTTGAACGACTTCATGATACAGTATCCTAATAGTAAGCACACGGAAGAGGCAACAGAGCTGGTCGCTGACGGATACGCTGGGGCAAGTAATAATGTTGGCGCAATAAAATACATTGAGGGGCTGACAAAACGTAATGCTAAAATAAATGGTGCATACCAAAGACTTACTTTTAATCAGGGAGTGGCTGAATTTAATCTCGAGAGATTTGAGCCTGCGATTGTGTACTTTGATAAATCTTTAAAGAACCCGATAGACGAAGCTTTGGTTACTTCAGCGACTTTTTATAAGGCGGATTCGTATTCTGGACTAAAAAAGACAAATGAAGCGGTTGCACTTTATAACCAAATCTCTAAAAACCCAAAGTCTGGAATTTTTGCGAGGAAGAGTTTGTATGCGTTGGGATACACTTATTACAACCAAAAAAAGTATAGTCAGGCCCTGGGCTATTTTAAAGATTTTGTGAGTAACACCGAGGGAATGGATGCGCAGACTATCGAGGATGCCTATGTTCGTCTGGCGGACTGTTATCTTGCCGCCAAAAATTACAGTGAAGCCATAAATACTTACGAACAGGTTTCTGCAAAGGGAAAGGTTGACAAGGACTACGCGTTGTTTCAGAAGGGTCGTGCCTATGTCTATATGAATAGAGAACAAGAGGCCCGGAAACAATTCGATTTGCTGATTAGCGGCTATCCTGGCTCTAGGTATCTGGATGATGCTTATTTTCAAATGGCAGATATTGATTTTAAAAATGGAAGCTATTCCGTGGCAGTAAAGGGCTTTACAAGACTGATTAATGAAAAGCCTAAGAGCTATCTCATCCCTGCTGCTCTACTAAGAAGAGCACAGTCCTATTATAATCTACAGGTCTATGAACAAGCTATCGTGGATTTTAAGAAGGTCTTGATTGAATATGCGGACTCGCCCTCTGCGAGCAGTGCACTTGAAGGTATACAAGAGAGCTACACGGCTGTTGGTAGGCCAGAGGAATTCACTCAGGTGCTGGGAGCGGTAAGGAAAAATAATCCCGGCAACGAAAAACTTGAGGAGGTAGAGTTTGAGAATGTCCGTAATTTGTTCTACGCAGAGAAGTATGAGAATGCAAAGAAGTCGCTGTTGGAATTTTTGAATTCCTATCCGTCAAGCAAACATCAGTATGACGCAAAGTATTTTATTGCTTCCTCGTATGATAAATTAGGTAGCGTGAATGAGGCACTGCAATATTATTCAAAGGTGGTGCAGGACAATAGGTCAACCTTCGTAGCAGCTTCTGCACAGCGATCAGCAGAGCTTGAAATAGGGAGGGGCAATTACAATAATGCTGTGACGAACTTCAGGGTATTACTGCGAAACTCTGAGAATAAAAAGGAGCAGGTACAGGCATGGGTTGGGCTCATGGATACTTATTACAGCCTCAAAAGTTACGATTCAACACTTTACTACGCGAAAGAGGTTATTAACGTGGGCAATGTAGTTCCGGGTAGTTTAGGAAAGGCACAGCTTTATCTGGGTAAAGTTCCTTATGACAAAGGCGACCTAGCGAAAGCGTCTGAGGAGTTTAAGAAGCTATCGGTATCTTCAAAGGACGAATATGGTGCGGAAGCTAGCTATTGGGCGGCTGTGATACTTACAAAAAATAAGAAGTACAAGGAAGCAGAAGCGGCTATCATAGAGATGGCGAAGAATTTCGAAGGTTTTGATTTTTGGCGTGTCCGGTCCTTTATCTTATTGGCAGATGCCTATATGGGTATGAATGATCTTGGCCAGGCGAAAGCGACCCTCGTTTCGATCATTGAAAACTCAGATGACAAAGAAGCTGTTGAACTGGCCAAAACAAAATTGTCCCAGATTGAAAAGCAAAAGTGATTATAACCAATCCCGGAATTCAACAAATGATATTTAGTATGAGTCGTAAAAGTAATATTAGCACCCCATTGGTTTTAATGGTATTGGGATTTTCAACAAACGTTGCATTTGCGCAGCGTGGAGAAATTGAGAGTCAGACTTATGAAATTGTGAAAGAGAAAAGTATAGAGTTTCCCCAGGCGAACCGCCTTTTTGATAAGGTGCAACTCGTAAAATCAAGTGCTGCTGACAAGAAGGTTAACTATGAGATTATCGACCCGCAGATCGATATTTCTTCGCCAAAGCTGACTCCATCCGTTGGAGTTTCGTCAGATGAAAAGGAACGAGCCGGGCAGCCTGACGCATTAAATAATTATATCAAACTTGGGGCAGGAAACTATGGACGGTTTTTGGGAGAAGCGTTCGTAAGTGGAAGGACGTCAGAGGATCTTGTATTTACAACACAATTGAAACACCTTTCGGCTGCAACTGGACCGGTAGATGGCAAAAATTCCGCCAATTCAACGACCAATTTTAAGGTCGGGGGAAAGTACATCATGAGCAAGTCAAAGGTAGAAGTGGGTTTGAATTATGATCGCCAAAACTATTATTTCTATGGTTATAAGCCACAGCCAGAGACCGTCACTGTGAATAGAGACACTTTACGTCAGACATTAAACCAGTTCGGAATAAATCTTGGCTTCGAGAATACCGATGCCTCCGTTGCGGTTGACTATTCGGTCAAGACAAGTTTGAATACTCTGAAGGATAGGTATAATGCTTCCGAACTGGATTGGGGCACAAAACTTACGGCTTCAGTTCCTATTTCAGATTCATTCTATGCGTTGCTTGAGGCTGATGCATTTGTTTCTCAACGCGTGGACCGATTAACTTATGACCGAAATTTATTTCGGGTTAAGCCAACATTTAAATATGTGTCGGAGCTGTTTTCTGTTACGGCTGGCTTAAATGCTGTGAACGAAACAGACAATCAGCTGAAAATAAATAAAACGAAGGCATTTCCGATTTTAAATATTGATGTTGTGCCAATCACCGGGTTGCACGTGTTTGCCGGCTGGAATGGCGATATAATCCGGAACACGCTCAAGAGTATGCTTAGTGAAAACCAATGGCTAGGGCCTAATGTAATTATTGCAAACACAGAAAAGACCGCGGATTTTTACGGAGGGGTTAAGGGTGAATCTGTTGAAGGCTTCAATTATGAAGGAAGGGTTTCCTTTGCGCAATATCGTAACTTTTATCACTTCAATAATTCCCTTGCGGATACATCGAGATTCTCGATTCTGTATGACCCGCAGAAGACGAAAGTATTGACTATTTCTGGTCAGGCAGGATACAACTACAATGACCTGTTTAAGACTTCTTTGAAGGTAAATTACTTTGACTATGCAGTAGGCGCTCTTGAAGATGCTTGGCATAGACCGGATCTTACACTAAACTGGTTTAATGCGTTGGCGATAAGTAAAAAGTTGTTCGTTACAGCAGATCTATATGTATTGAAAGGCATAAAAGCGAAAAATTTTCAGAGTGGAAAAGTCACAAAACTTCCTGTAATTACTGACCTGAATTTGAAGATAGATTACCTGTTAACCAGGAACTTCTCTGCGTTTGTAGCCATCAATAATATCCTTGGAAAACAATATCAAAGGTACCAGTACTACCCACAGCAGGGCCTGAACTTTGTTGGCGGATTATCGTTTTCTTTTTAACTTCGTTGTTGTAAATCGTTAAAGTACTTCAATGATACCAGTTGAAACAGTTATAAGAAAATTGATAGTCGAGTATGAATTCGTGGTTTTACCAGGATTTGGTGCTTTGCTGTCGCACCAGGTTCCTGTAAGTTTTGACACGGATGCAGGTATATTTTCCCCTCCCGTTAAGAAACTGGCTTTCAATGAATTTCTGAAATTGGACGATGGTTTGCTTGCTAACTATATATCACGTCATGAGCAGATTTCGCACCTTGAAGCAGTTGTGTATGTGAAAAGATATACCGAAAGGCTGAGAGCGATGTTACAATCGCGCGGGGCGGCAAAGATTGACGGGATAGGTCAGTTTAGCTCCAACATAGAAGGCAAGCTTGTGTTTGATCCAAATACTGAGAGGCACTTTAAAGATGAGTGGTATGGCTTCAGAAACATTAACGCAAGTTTGTGTCAAACAAACGGGGTTACTTTGAGATCAGATTTCGCTAAACACGCGGTTGCAGAGCACGTGGAAATAGTTGAAGAAGGCGCTGAAAAGGAGGTTTCAATAAGCTGGTGGCGTTGGAGTGCGGCTGCGATGTTGGTAGGGCTAGTTGCCTATTTCAGTTTATTTTTTGTGTCAGTGAATTCGGAGAACAAGAGTACTTTGAATCCTTTCGCAGGTTTGTTTGAATCAAAAAGTGAGGCCGTTTTGGTAAAAACGGACAAGGCTAATACTCCCACAGTTGTTGTAAAATCGGTGCCTCTTGGGGCATCTGACAGTCTTTCAAAAGGTTTGGATTCAGGCATAGTTGATCTTCCCGTTAGCCCGATTGCAACTGTCAACTCTGTTCATGAAGTTGTTAAGTCAAACGCTGCTATCATAACTGAGGGCAAATTCTTTGTTATTGCTGGTGCGTTCAAAGGTAATAAACAAGCGAATGTGTTATTGGGTCAGTTAAGAAAGAAAGGATTTGAGGATGCATTGCTTCTGCCAGCCGATCAATACAATAATCGCGTCAAAGTCGCGGTGAGGTCCTATGAATTTGAAACCGACGCATATGCCGCTTCGAAACGATTAAAGGATGTTATTGGAGAAATAGGTTGGGTTTATGAGAAGAAGTGAGTAGGAGTAATTGTTAACATTTATTACCGGAAATATACAAGGGGCTTATGGCCCCTTCTTTTGTATTTATACGAAATTGGCCTAATTTTACGTTTAATAGGGAAAACTAACCATTAATAAGTCAATGATCGCACTTCAGGCAGAGGACCGTCAGCGAATAGCAGTTTCTTGGGCAATGTCATGTGGAATTACAATCGCAATGCTTGGGCTGTTCTTTTTTATCAGACTCACCAGTTCAGTGCCTAAGGTGGAACCAATGGAGCTTTTTGTGGAAGTTAATTATGGTACGAGCAAAGTTGGAAAGGGGGACGTTCAGACCTTCAATAAACCGAATAATTCGAAGGTGGCGGAGAATATGAAGGCTGATGCAGATGAAGTAAAAAAAGTAAAATCCGTTGCGACTCCGAAGCCTACACCACCGACACCTCCTAAGATAGAGTCAACAAAACCCACGAAAGTGGTTGCAGAAAAGCCTGTTATAACAACGAAAGCTGAGAGCCCAGTGGAAGCGCCTGAGAAGACAGATGTTAAGAACTCCACGGGTAGTGCCAATTCGTCAGCTCCTGTTTCTAAGCCAGTCCCTGAAAAGGCTGTTAATAAGGACGCACTCTTTACTAAATCCTCCGGAAGTAAATCGGGCAGTAATGGCACTAACGGAACAAAAGCTGGTGTTGGCGGTAATAACAATGGCGATGATGCCGATGGAGTGGGAGATAAAGGTGCTAAAAATGGAAGCCTATACGCCAAGACGTACAAAGGTGAAGGGGGAGGGGGTGGAACTGCTGTAGGATTGAGCCTGTCTGGATGGAGTTGGTCAAGAAAACCTGTCGTCAATGATAAATCAGATGTCACTGGGTCTATTACGTTTCGGATCACGGTTGATAAGAATGGGCGAATAAAAAATATAGTTAATTTAAGCTCGACGGTAACCGACTATGGTGTAATAAATCAATATAAAAATGCCGTTCGTGAGTTAACGTTTGTTCCTAAGTCTTCAAATGTTCCCGATGAATCTATTGGAACAATAACGTTTAAAATCAGTTCGCAATAGTTTCAATGTCGTATCAAGAGACAATCGACTTTTTATATAGCCGATTACCTGTATTTCACCATATCGGGGCCCGTGCTTTTAAGCCGGGCCTTTATACAACTATAGAGCTTTGTGAAAGTCTTGGAAATCCACAAAATTCTTACCCTTCTATCCACATTGGTGGTACCAACGGAAAGGGAAGTAGTTCTCATATGCTGGCATCTATCCTGCAGCACGCCGGATACAGAGTTGGACTTTACACATCCCCGCATCTGAAATCATTTACCGAAAGAATAAAAGTTGACGGAAAGGAGATTGATGAGGATTTCGTAGTTGAATTTGTCCGTGATAATTTATCTAACATTGATAGGTTGGAGCCGTCTTTCTTTGAATTGACGGTTGCTATGGCTTTTTCATACTTCGGTAGTTGCCAGGTGGACGTTGCTGTGGTAGAAGTGGGTATGGGCGGGCGTTTGGATTCAACCAATATCATCACACCGGTGCTTTCGCTCATCACAAATGTTAGTTTTGATCATACGCAGTTTCTTGGAGATACTTTGGCTAAAATAGCATCGGAAAAAGCAGGGATTATTAAAGAGGATGTTCCCATTGTTATCAGCGAGTTTCAAAACGATGATATTTCCAAGGTGTTCAATGCTCGGGCTGCAAACTCGAATAGTGAGATTTTTTATGGCTCATTCCGGTATGAAGCCAGGGATGTTGGTATTGATGGAATGAAGAGAACCGTTAACGTGTTAGAAGGAGGTACGCAAAACGTTGTTTTTCATCACCTGAAACTCGATTTGATGGGTACATATCAATTGAGGAATGTGTGTGGTGTGCTGACAGCCGCAGAGCAGCTGTGCAGAATTGGATTCAATTTGACAGAGAATTCAATTCGCAGTGGCCTTGGGGATGTAGTTGCAAGTACCGGATTGAAAGGCAGATGGCAGAAGTTGAGCGACAAACCGCAAGTTTATTGCGACACTGCTCACAATTTTGCAGGTTTATGTGAAACAATCAGGCAATTTGAAACCATTGCTTCATCTCAGATGCGATTTGTGATTGGATTTGTGGCGGATAAGGATATTTCCGCTATTTTGGAGTTATTTCCTGCAAATGGAGCATTCTATTTCTGCCAACCATCCAATCTTAGGGCACTGAATGTCGCAGAATTGCACAGAATCGCTACGGAAAAAAAATTGAATGGATTTGTGTTCGCTGATGTAAATGAAGCGTTAACGGCAGCCATATCAGATTCTGGTGAAAAAGATACGATATATGTCGGAGGCAGTACATTTGTGGTCGCGGATCTGGATCATTTATAGGGTTTATATTTTTTTGTGTTAATGACAAGGAGAAAATTACAGCATTATCAGTTTAGTGCTCAGGCGGATAATGTTATTGAGGCTGGTAAACCTTTATACACTACCGTTAAGGGAAAATGGAATGAGCTCTATTTTAAGAATGATGGGCAAATCGTTGTTGAGCTTGCATGCGGAAAGGGGGAATACAGCATTGGTATGGGTAAGGTCTTTCCGCATAAAAACTTTATTGGGATGGACATTAAAGGGGATCGTATTGCACGCGGGAGCATTTCTGCGTTACAAGCCGGGTTGGATAATGTTGCGTTTCTTCGGGCCGGTATTCAATACTCAGATGAGTTCTTCGCAAAGGGAGAGTTGGATGAAATTTGGTTAATTCACCCGGATCCGCAAGTCAGAGATCGTGATGAGGGAAAACGATTAACCAACCCGTTGTTTTTAGCGCGTTATGCCTGCTATTTAAATGAGGGTGGACTATTTTGCCTTAAGACTGACAGTACTTTTTTGTATGAGTACAGCTTAGAAACGATTGGGTCCAGTGCTTCATTCGAAGTGATTGACCATACGGATGATCTTTACAGATCCCAGTTAATAGAAGATCATTTTAATGTGAAGACCCATTACGAGAACATATTCGCGTCAAAAGGGCATTCGATCAAATACATAAAGGCTGTTAGGAAATAAAAAAGGCTCCAGACTCTATTGAGCCTGAAGCCTCTTATCTGCTATCTTGTTTTACTTGCTTATCAAAGTGGCAAAGTAGTGAACTGTGCGAACCAATTGAGAAACATATGACATTTCGTTGTCATACCAGCTAACAGTTCTTACAATTTGCGTTCCGCCTACCTTCTGAACTCTGGTCTGCGTTGCGTCGAATAGTGAGCCAAAGCTGATTCCAATGATGTCACTACTTACGATTTCGTCTTCGGTGTAGCCGTAGCTTTCGTTTGAAGCAGCTTTCATTGCAGCGTTAATTTCTTCAACGCTTGTTTCCTTTCCAAGAATAACAGTTAATTCTGTAAGCGATCCTGTTAATGTTGGAACTCTTTGCGCAGAACCATCAAGTTTGCCTTTCAGCGAAGGTAATACCAGTCCAATCGCCTTAGCAGCACCAGTGCTGTTAGGCACTATATTTTGAGCGGCAGCGCGTGCTCTTCTTAGGTCGCCCTTTGGATGTGGGGAGTCTTGAGTATTTTGATCGTTCGTATAAGCGTGGATGGTTGTCATTAAGCCATTCACGATACCAAATTTCTCTTCAAGAACCTGTGCCATTGGAGCCAGGCAGTTGGTGGTGCAGGATGCACCGCTTATAATAGTTTCAGTACCGTCGAGAATATCGTGGTTAACGTTAAAAACAACGGTTTTCAGATCACCTGTTGCAGGTGCAGATATCACAACTTTTTTGGCACCTGCTGTTATATGAGCTCCTGCTGATTCCGCGCTGGTGAAGAATCCGGTACATTCTAGCACGACGTCCACATCATGTTGACCCCAAGGTATTAGGGCAGGATCTCTTTGGGCGTATATAATGACTTCTTCGCCGTTTACAATAATGGAGTTGTCTGTAGATGTAACTTCAGCGTTGAACCGTCCCTGAGCGGTATCGTATTTTAGTAAATGAGCAAGTACTTTCGGACTTGTGAGGTCATTGATAGCAACAATATCGATACCATCCATGTTGTAGATTTGGCGGTAAACTAGGCGTCCGATCCGGCCAAAGCCGTTAATTGCGACTTTTACTTTTGACATATATTTGGGGATTATGTGATAACGATGCAAATTTAAGAAAAATGAGCGGTATGTGAAGTGAATGGTGGTTTATTATGACTTAGGAAAGTGTATGCTATTTAGATTAGTAAAATGGAGAAAAATGTGGTTGTGTTAAATTTTACTAAAATTATTAGCTATTTTCTTCGCCTGTTGTTATTAACATACTTAGCGTTTTGTATTGCCGCAGATCCTTTCATATATTTGGTGTTGTATAGAGCCTGTTTCCTATTAAGCTCGATTATTATATTTCGCGTAATTATTATTGCTTGAATAATTTCAATGATTTGATTATGTGCAAGTTAAATGAATTTAATTAATCTTAAACTTTAACATGGATTTTACTTCTGAAATCGAGGCCATCTGGTCTAACAGAGAATTATTAAAGGATGAAGCTTCAATAAAGCTCATAAAAGACATTATCGAAGAGGTAGATAAAGGAAGACTGCGCGTAGCCGAACCGCTGGATTCCGGTGCGTGGTTAGTAAACGAAGCTGTAAAAAAAGCTATAATCCTTTATTTCCCAATTCAACAAATGGAGGTGACCGAAGTTGGCATATTCGAATTTCATGACAAAATGAAACTCAAAACGGGATATAAGGAATTAGGCGTTCGCGTAGTCCCTCCCGCTGTCGCCCGTTACGGATCCTACATCTCGAAAGGCGTAATTCTCATGCCTTCTTACGTAAACATTGGGGCTCACATCGATGAGGGAACGATGGTAGACACGTGGGCAACGGTTGGTAGCTGCGCACAAATAGGGAAAAACGTCCATTTAAGTGGTGGTGTGGGTATCGGTGGTGTGCTCGAACCAGTTCAGGCATCTCCTGTAATTATTGAAGATGGGGCTTTCATTGGATCAAGGTGCATCGTAGTTGAAGGAGCTCATATTGGTAAACGAGCAGTTCTGGGGGCCGGGGTAACCATTACCGGAAGTTCCAAAATAATTGATGTAACTGGCTCAGAGCCCGTAGAATACAAAGGATTCGTTCCTGCTGACTCAGTTGTGATCCCAGGAACTCTTCCTAAACAATTCTCCGCAGGTATCTACAATGTACCTTGCGCACTTATTATAGGTAAAAGAAAGCCAAGTACAGATCTCAAAACATCTTTAAACGATGCTTTGCGAGAAAATAACGTCTCAGTATAGTTAGAGCACTTGTTAACAATGTAAATGCGGTATCTGTAAGGTATCGCATTTTTTTATGTCCTAACAACCTGAGCCTCTATTTACATTCGTAACTTACAGGAAACAAATGCAAATGATCAAGGAGTTTAATTATTTAAACCGAAGTACTACAATGAAATTTGTTTACATAAATATATAGATTACATTTGTACACACAAAAATGTAACAGCAATTCATGGATCTAAATGAGAAGATTAAACAGATACTTGTTGATAAAAATATATCACCATCCCATTTTGCTGACGAAATAGGGATTCAGCGTTCCAGTGTTTCTCATATACTCGCCGGAAGAAACAAGCCTAGCCTGGACATCGTGCAAAAAGTGATAAGACGATTTCCCGAACTGGGAATGAACTGGATTCTGGATGACGAGGATTTGCCTGACATAAATCAGATAACTACCTCTTTACCAACGGACCTTCCAAAACCTACCCCAAAAAAGGTGGTAAAAGAAGAGCCCTTAGAATCACGCAGAGATAATATCCCCGCGGAGCTTCCGGTTTCATCAAACCTAAGAGGTAATGAATCTAAGCCAGACGTTACAAGGAAAATAGAACGTGTGATGATATTTTATACAGATGGTACATTTCAGGAGTATAGGCATTGAATGTAGTAGCTGGTGGGTTATGCCCTACGCTGAGATTGTTTCAAAAATGCGTTCTTATTTTAACAGCAAAACTTCTCCGCGGTATTCTCCAAAAGTAGTTTTGATAATGTAAGGGTAAGTACCAGCAGGAACTGCTTCATTTTTATAACTTCCATTCCAGGGTTTTTCATATCCGGAAGAATGGAATACCACATGTCCCCACCGGTTAAAAATACGAACGTCCAAAATTTGATCCTTGTTGTTGAAAATTTCAAATGAATCGTTGACCCCGTTTTGGTCCGGGCTAAACGCAGTTGGGATACGTAAATTCTCGAAAACGTAAATCGCTACCGTGGCCTCAGCTTGACAGCCGTTGGGCGAAGTAACACTAACAGTATAATTTGAATTCTGTACCGGGCCGAGAATAGCAAGCGAATCGGACGGATCACTTTTAAAACCTTCGTCAAACGGTGACCATCTATATACATACCCAATCCTGCGGGGCGATGCAAAGGCGGTAACCGAAACTTTTGCCCCCTTAAGGAGATTGATCTTTTCTGGTAAAACAACCTTGACAGTATCCTTTGTTATCCAGGCCGAATCCAAACCCGTACATCCCAAAACATCATCTGTAATCTTCAAAATGTACAGACCGGGATTTTTGGCCGTAATTTGAACCTTATTTCTACCGACCTCATTATTTTCATTGGTCCAAAGGTAGCTGTGACCCACTGCAATAGTATCCCCGGAATTGGCTGTAAGTGTAGCAACTTCTCCAAAGCACAATATTTCTTTATCAAAAGTAATATTGGCTAAAACTGGCTCTGCGTAACTTACTTTAATTGGCAACGAAGATGTGTCGGCAGTACATTTTGTATTGTAACTTTTGACGACAGTGTATGTACCCGTATCACTCACCATAATTTTAGCACTTGTAGCTCCTGCAATATTCAAACCATTCAACTGCCATTGATAGGACCACTGCGTGGAAGAAGAAGTTTCCAACGAAATCGGACGTTCGGGGCAGAACTTAACATCAGTTACAGGTTTTGAATCGAGTACTACCACAGGCGGCTCAGGTTTATCAACGCCACAGTCAATAACCAGTAGCTGGAAATCACGTCGAACTAAGCCAATTCTTTTACCATTTCTAAACTCTTCACATTGTATTGCAAAAACATAGAGGCCAAGTTGACTAGCTACCACTGTTAGAATTCCTGTCGAAGAACCTATTTCAAGTGGTGAAGGCCCTGGAATAACATTAGACAAAGAAATTCCCGATTCCCATTCGACCAAAGGATAACTAGATTTTGGCAACGCATTTCCCACAGACATCTTGGGATCACCACTGGTATTCCCCCGCATTGGTGTTACAAGCGAATATCTAAGTTCATCTCCATCCTCGTCCACAGCCGACATGTTCATCGTAAATCTTCTGTTTACGCAAATGTATTGACCGTTGGGAAATTGGAATTCAGGAGACGAGTCAATAGTGGCAATTGGAGGAAATTCCAGATAAAATACCATACCCGCTTTACCTGGGTCCTTGATGTTATTAATATCTCCGTTACGACAGCAGCGTTCCCAGACCATGTAGTAGCCAGCAGCATCGCTGTACTTTTGACTTGACATCACAATGACTCCGGTATAGAGTCCCTGTAGCGTTTTCATGGATCGGGCTGTGGCACAGCTTTTATTTTGGTATGTGACGCTTTTCGAAGACTGGTAGCTGACAACCACAGAATCTACGAACTGGTTATTACTTTTTTTGTAAATGTATATGGTGGCGGTTGCGTCCCTATTCCCGGGCGTGGTTTTCGTTGGGATAGAAAGGTTATTTTCATCCCAAAATTGAAGCAGGGTGACCTCGTAATTGTTCTTACCAGAGGCTGGTTTGATTTTTAATTCTCCACCAACAATATGATTGGCCTTACAAGCTACTGACAGGACAATAACCAGACACAAATTGACTAATATGTGACAAACGTTCCTCATAAACATCAATCATATTATGCGTAGCAAAATCCGTAGCCTTTGTTGATTAATAGAAAAAACTGTCCTGCGGTGAAAAGTTATTCTTCCTGACTATTGGAAAATTACAGTTAGGCTTCATAATTAATCGAACATATTTGATTACGCAAATACTCCTCGCAAATGTGGCACAAGAACCTAGAACAATCTCTAATTTATGACTTTTTAATCATAAAAATCAAATAAATTCTTTCATTTAATCTATTTAACCAACTATTTCCGAAGTGCCCAGTGAATTCAGACAGTGCAGGATAGTATCAATTTCAATAAAATTTAAATTGCCTAAAATGTAATATTTCAACGTATATTTTATCCTATTTTAATAGAGTGTTTCCTAAATAAATCCCATTTCAATGCTTTTTTGCTGAGTCGTGCTCTTCTATGCCGATGGTTGATATGTTGAGAAAACCGGATTTTATCACTGAAAACTGAAAATTAAAACCAGAATGTACGTATCAAAATCAATCGCTCACCTAAACAAGCTCTATGAACCTACTATCCACCTGTTAGACTATCGACGTCTGGCAATCCGCCAGCATTTCTGTAAAAAACGACCAACATTTCATCGAATACCTAGAGGCGTCTGAAATGAATGCGTTTGTCCTATTTATTTCCAAATAAAACAATCCAGTCTATGAATCAATTTCGACAATCACGGTTGTGTCCGTCGAGACACAACATTCTTAAAATGACCATCATGCAACTGTCCATGGTTATTTTAATTGCTTCCGCATCTTTCGCTGGTAGCGGTAAAACAATAGTTGCGCAAGCAAAGCTAGCTGAATCGCCGTTGGCAGATCAGACAATTAAAGGAAAGGTAACTGATGAAAAAGGAGCGGGGCTCCCTGGTGTAAGTATTGTACTGAAAGGATCGAGTACAGGAACAGTTTCCGATACAGAAGGAAGGTACTCGCTTGCGATTCCAGAAAGTGGGCAACGTATTTTGGTTTTTTCTTTTGTAGGATACCTGCCAAAGGAGGTTACTATTGGAAACCAAACCAATCTTAACATTGAGTTAGCCGTAGATACCAAAGCACTTGAAGAAGTTATCGTGGTAGGTTACGGTACGCAAAGGAAAAGAGACATCACATCGGCTGTTTCCGTAATCAATATGGAGGATATTGGCGAAGTGCCGAAATCCAACATAACACGCATGTTACAAGGCCAGGCACCCGGTGTAATCATTAAGCAAAAAAGCGGAACACCAGGACAACAGTTTGAGGTAAAAGTGAGAGGTATCAGCTCACTTGGAGCAGGAAGCGATCCGTTATATGTAATCGATGGATTTCCAGTTGGTACATCGGTTGGACAAAACTTAAACCCGAATGACATCGAAACGATTACTGTTTTGAAAGATGCGGCCTCAACAGCGATCTACGGAGCGAGAGGTTCAAACGGCGTGGTTTTAATTACTACAAAAGGAGCCAAGGATGGAAAAACAAGTTTAAATGTATCTATTGATTACGGTGTTCAGAATATCCCTGAGTCAAGAAAGACACATGTTTTGAACGGACCTGATTTCGCTCAGTTTAAACGAGAAGTTTTTATTGGCAGATATGTTCTCGCTAACAAAGTACAACCTACCGAGGAACAAATACCGATTGACTTCCGAGTTCCCGCTAACACCAAATATTCAACCAATTGGTTTGATTTAATACTTCATAACAATGCTCCATACAAGGACATTAATGTTACGCTACAATCAGGTAAGGGTCCAATAAAATCGGTGGTGTCAATAGGTTACTACAAAGAAGATGGTTCACTGCAGTACACTGGATACGACCGGGCATCCATACGTACCAACCTGTCTGGCGAGGTAAATAAGGTTATTTCAATGGGGATGAATATCGCCGGAAGTTATTCCAGATCAACACTTGCCAACACAGACGGACGTAGCAACACTGTGGGATTAACATTAATCAGTGATCCCCGCTATCCTGCATACGACGAGAAAGGAAGTCTTATTCCATACTACAACGGAGTAGGAGATATCTTCGGATTCCCTAATCCATTGTTTATGCTTCGTGAAATCAAACGTAACCGTAACATTGCTGACATTTTGGCAAATGGGCATATTGAACTAAACCTCGCAAAAGGCTTAAAATTCAGATCTTCGGTAAACGCAAAAATCAACTATAATACATTCAAGCAGTTTGTGCCTTCAACCATAGGAAATGCGATTGCAACTGGATCAGCCGGTGCACCGCCAAGACCCGCATCGGAACGCGACGACTCGGAAGAACTACGTAACTTTTCTGCTGATCAGCTCCTGACGTACAACACAAATTTTGGTGAAGACCATCATTTTGACGCGCTTGTTGGTTACACAGCTCAACAGGAAACTGTAAAAGGGTTATATGGATCAGGAAACACTTTCCCTGATGACCTTGCTCCTTATCTTGGAAACGCTACAATACGCTCCTCCAATTCAATGGAAAGAAAATGGACTATGATTGCTTATGTGGCCAGGTTGAACTATTCATACAAGGACAAATATCTTCTTTCCGCTACTATGCGTCGTGAAGGAAGTTCAAGATTCAGCACGGGTCACAAGTACGGTAATTTCCCCGCTGCATCTGTGGGCTGGCGACTTTCCGAAGAGCAATTCATGCCGAAGGCAGCCTGGTTAACCGACCTAAAATTAAGAGGAAGCTGGGGCATGACAGGAAATAATAGCTACGCCGTGAGTGACAACAACAACTTTAACATCGGCCAGAATGCCGGTAGCGATGGTAACTATGCTAGTTTGTCATTTTTGGGCTTAAACAATTATGTCTTCAACAACACACTGGCTTCCGGAAAAGTTGTAAGTGGTTTTGCCAACTCCCAGTTGACTTGGGAAAAATCGAATCAGCTGGACCTTGGCTTCGACCTCGCAACTTTCAACAACAAGTTGATCTTCACGTTAGAGTTATACAAAAAGATAACAAACGATATGTTGTTACCCTATAGCATTCCATCGGTTTCTGGCTTTACCTCGACGCTTAAAAACCTTGGTAAGGTTCAAAACAAAGGAATTGAGTTAGCGATTAACTATCGGGTTAAAGTTGGGCAGGTGAATTTCCGGACCAACGCCAACATTACTTTCAATAGAAGTAAAGTCCTTGCCATCAGAGGCGAGAACGACTTCCTTCTTTATGGAAGTCAGTATGGCGGATACAATATCAACAGAGTAGGACGACCTATCGGAATGATCTTTGGTTATCGCAAACTTGGTATTTTCAACACCCAGGCTGAAATTGATGCAGCCCCAAAACAAGATGGAGCAATACCAGGAGCTATGAAATTTGCGGATTTGCATGGTGCACCTGGCGGCGGACCCGATGGCATTGTATCTTACGATACTCAAGACATGGATGAAATCGGAAACCCGAATCCAAAGTTTAACTGGGCATGGAACGTTGGGGCAGATTACAAACGCTTTGATATAAGCGTGCTATTGATGGGTGCTTACAAATTCGATGTTTACCGGAATATTGAAGCGTCAACCATGAATATGGACGGTGTATTTAACGTACTTGAGAAAGCCAAAGACAGATGGAGATCAGCCGCCGATCCTGGACCAAATCCAAATCAACAAAATTCACAAGGTGGAACCGATTATTTCAAATGGTCACGCGAAAGCAGCAACCGTTACGTCTATGACGGAACACACATGTGGATTAAAAATGTAACGATCGGGTATACTTTGCCTAAGATTAAAGGTATTTTGTCTGATGCCCGAATATTTGTTAACGCGGCGAACTTACTTCTAGTTACTAAATATCCAGGTAATAACCCTGATGCCGGTGTAAGAGGTGGAACAGAACTTAACAGTGACGATGAATCCTACCCAGTTCCAAGAACCTATTCAGCCGGTATTAAAGTTAACTTCTAAAAATGATGAAAATGAGAAACATAACCGCATTCGGTTTAATCATATTAGGCCTTTTTCAGTCTTCATGTAGTGAAGATTTTCTAAATCAGACGGATCCCACGAAAGTTGGGGTAGGCGTCTTCTATCAGAACGAAGCACAGGTAAAGCAAGCACTTAATGGTGTATATGGCACCCTTCAGGCGCTGACAAACAATGCTTATCTATTTGGCGAATTTCAGACAGACAATACTACCATAGATTTGAATCCTTCCGACCGAGGCGGTGCAGGGGGATGGGAAGCATTTGAATTTTCAACGGTAAATCCTGGAAACGGTGAGATCAATACTTTGTGGAATACTTATTATGCCGCCTTGTACAATCTGAATCTTACTTTGGAAAAACTTGCAACAGCAACCATTGACGATGCTCCAAAAAAAGAAATTGAAGGTCAGCTGAAATTTATTCGTGGCTATATGTATTTCAATATGGTCCAATATTTTGGAGATGTAGTCATTGTGACGGCCACACTAGCCTCACCGGATCCAGCTTTTGATTTGGTAAGATCACCACAAGCTGAGGTTTGGGCGCAGATCGAAAAAGATCTGAAAGACGCTGCTGCGCTACTACCTGCTAAATATACAAATGCTGCTGATAAGGGACGAGCAACAAAGGGTGCGGCGTTAGGCCTGCTCGGGAAAGTATACTTGACGAACAAAAAGTACGCAGAAGCCGTTACATCTTTGAAAGAAGTAACAACGCTTGGGTATTCTCTTAACGCCAATTACGCTGATAACTTTGATCCTTCACCAACAAAAAAGAACGGTGTTGAATCTCTGTTTGAAATCCAATACCAGGGAGACAATGACCTCGGAGAACAAAGCACATTTCAGTATGTATTTGCTCCTAGAGTTTCCAAAGGTGCTGTTACAGGCTATGCGGCTGGTGGCAATGGAGGTAGAAATGCTCCAACCAACGATATCATTAGTGCCTACGAAAAAGGAGATTTAAGAAAAGATCTCTCCTTGAAAACAAACTTTACGTTGGACGGTGTTGTGTACCCTGTAACTTACGTATCCAAGTACAATTATCCACACTCAATTGTTCAAAGAACAAATTCGAACTGGCCAGTTTTGAGGTATGCAGATGTACTTCTGATGCTTGCTGAAGCAATAAATGAGCAATCAAGTCCAACTGCTGAAGCTTTTGGGTATATCAACCAAATTCGCAAGCGTGCAGGATTGGCAGATCTAGCCGGCCTAGACAAAGTTGCTTTCAAAACTGCCGTGCTGAAAGAGCGTAGACTTGAATTGGCTTTTGAAAATCACAGATGGTTCGATCTCAAAAGAACAATGACACCCACGGAATGGGCAGCATTTATGAACGCACATGGTGCACTTGAAAGAGCTAACCCAACAATTGCAAGAGGAAATGTCCCCTTCAATTCAACGGATTATGTGTACAATGACTTCGAATATTTTCTTCCTCTTCCATCGGGACAAATATTAATAAACACAAAACTGAAACAGAATCCAGGCTACTAAGTAATTGAATAAAATACAAAATCAAAATATTCAGGAGGTATGTAATAAAACACATATCTCCTGAATATTTGATAACCATTTCCGGAAAAATTCGTTACTAAAGAGTATTATTATCATTCGTAAAAACTTTGAGTGGCTTACACTAAAAGTCACTTCCAAACCAATTTTCCTGAACCACTAATTAAGATTACTGTGCTGTTACAAACAACTGAAACTTTCTGGCTTTGGCAATTTCTTGCGAGACTTCACCCTTTACTTGTACATTTTCCTATTGGTCTGCTATGCGTGGCATTAATCCTGGAATTAACAGACTGGAAACGCAAGTCTGAGAAATTACGAGAAGCAACCAATATTCTAACCTGGATTGGCGCATCAAGCGCAGTGTTGGCAGTCATATTTGGCTGGATGCTCGCTGCGCAGGAAGAATCGGCGGGAACAAATCTTGAAATTCACCGCTGGGCAGGCGTCGCCACAATGGCGCTGTCTATATTAGCTTTAATCTCAATCCGCTTTAAAAAAAGGTTTACATACCGATCCCTCATCATCACAACAGTATTTGGCGTCAGCTTTGCCGGTCATTATGGAGCTATGATCACACATGGTGACGACTATTTAAGCAGTACTTTACCGTTTGGAAAGGAGCCTGAACAAGCACCATTAGCAGGCGGTGCGACTTTTTCCTTCGCTAGCATGGGCGTGGGCGGTGCCGCACTAACTTCAAAACAAGTTGAAGATCTCAACCTTGAAGTGCGTACTATTCTTGCTCACAATTGCTATAGCTGCCATGGAGAAACCAAAACAAAAGGAGAGCTTCGTCTTGACAAAAAAGAGTTTATGATGAAAGGAGGAGAAGACGGGCCTGTGATCATTCCGGGAGATCCTGGTAAAAGCGAATTGATCAGAAGAATAACACTTCCTACTGGCCATAAGGAAGCAATGCCTACCAAAGGCAAAAGGTTAAATGAGAATGAGGTGGCCATTATTAAATTCTGGATTGAAAAAGGAGCTCCATATCCCGACAAAGAAAAGAGTATCTACAGAGTTGCTGAAATGGCACCAAGAACACCCGCTGTTCCCGTGGCAACCGGAGAGTTGGTACAGCCGATCGATCGATTTGTTAACGTCTATTTTCAGAAAAACCAAACTAAATGGACCGCATCGGTTAACGATCGTACTTATATCAGAAGAGTATACCTGGATGTGATCGGGTTGCTGCCTCCGCCGGATAGTATTGAAGCATATGCCAGAGATACCCGTCCTAACAAACAAGAACTTCTTGTAAAGCAACTTCTGAACAGAAATGACGACTATGCACAGCACTGGATTACATTCTGGAACGACGCGCTAAGAAACGACTACTCAGGTACCGGATATATCACCAAAGGGCGTTACGACATTACCAAATGGCTGTACTCGTCCCTTCAGCAAAACAAGCCATACAACTGGTTTGTGAAAGAATTGATCAGCCCAAACAAAGAGTCAGAAGGTTTCATCAAAGGGATCAAATGGCGTGGAACGATCAACGCCAGCCAGCGTGTAGAAATGCAGGCGGCCCAAAATGTTGCGCAGGTCTTGCTGGGATTGAATCTCAAATGTGCCTCTTGCCACGACAGCTTCGTCAGCGACTGGAAACTCGCAGATGCATACGCATTCGCAAACATATTTGCCGACACGACACTTGAAATAAACCGGTGCGATAAACCGACTGGTAAAATGGCTGGCAGAAGAATACTATATCCCGAGCTGGGGGAAATAAGTGTGGACGCCCCTACAGAGGAGAGGTTACGTCAGCTAGCTGATTACCTTGTGCAGCCAAAGGACGGACGTCTGTACCGAACGCTTGTTAACCGCATCTGGGCACAGGTGATGGGCCGTGGGCTCGTTGAACCTGTCGATGTAATGGATAACATTCCCTGGGACGCTGATTTGCTTGACTGGCTGGCTTCTGATTTTGTGGCAAATGGTTACGACGTAAAAAGATTAATTCAAAATATTCTTACTTCCAAGACCTACCAGTTACCCTCGGTTTCAGTAAAAGAAGCTGGCGACCTGATGGCAGAAAATTTCAAATTCACTGGAATGATCAGGCGTAGACTGACAGCCGAACAATTTGCCGATGCAGTGAGCACTACATTTAGTCCGGTATATACAGATTCAGCATTAGCGCTAAAAAGGCTTCCGGAAAACATCAAAACGGAGATACCTTTTCCCCGTGCTTCCCTGGTCAAGAACGATCCATTCTTAACAGCGCTTGGAAGGCCTAATCGTGAAACGGTGAGCACAAGCCGTATGTCACAGGCGAATCTTCTGCAAGCTTTGGAGCTAACCAATGGCTCTAAATTTACATCCACTTTGAAAACAGGAGCAAAAAAATGGAGAACATTGTATCCTACCTCAGGTGCGCTTGTTACTACATTATACCAAAAGGCATATGGCCGACCGCCGCAGGCACAAGAACTTGCCGTAGCACAAAAGATTTTGGGACCAAAACCTAGTGAAGAAAGTATTGAAGATTTGGTTTGGGCTGTAACGTTATCGCCTGAATTTCAGTTGATCTTCTAGCATAACGCTACATAAATATAATTCACTTTAAACTAATTAAAAGTATTAAACTAATTTATAGTATTTAAAGTATAATATTTTTAAATTGTTTCATACATCTGATACTTTTATTTTTTTATAAAAAGCATTTTGACAAAATAGAAAACTGACATTGAAAATGAATAAGTGGAACAGAAGGGAATTCTTGCAACGAACCAGCGCAGCAACGTTGGCAGCACTCGCAGCGACATCTCCGGTGGCCGGTCTGTTGTCCGGTTGTAAACGATTTGGTGCGCCGGAGTCTTCCGCCGACACTGTAATCCTGTTGTGGATGGCGGGCGGTATGGCTCACACCGAAACTTTTGACCCGAAGCGGTTTACAGCATACGAAACAGGAATGGAGGGCAACCGGGTACTTAGCACCTTTAAGCCGGTACCTACGGTGTTGGATGGAATTAATTTTTCAGAAGGCCTGCAGTCAATTGGTAAAGTGATGGATAAAGGAACGCTGATCCGTTCCTACACAGCAGCGGATATGGGGCATATTTTGCATTCGCGCCACCAGTACCACTGGCACACTTGCTATGAACCGCCGCAGACAGTTGCGGCCCCACACATGGGGTCCTGGATTGCAAAGGAGCTTGGTCCGAAAAATCCGGTTATACCTGCCTTTATTGATATTGGACAACGCTTTACAGTAGGGGAGGCCGAAGAGCTGAAAGCCTTTCACACTGCAGGTTTTCTCGGAAACGAATTCGGTCCGTTTATGATTCCGGATCCAAGTCAGGGCCTGGAAAGTGTGCGACCGCCGGTGGGTATGGATGCTAAAAGATTCGAGCGTAGAAATCAGTTGTATAATGACCTGATCAGTAAAAGTCCGGTAGGGGAGTTCGGCAGTGACTATCAGAAAGAATCTCTGAAACGTTCGATGGAACAGGCCTACATGTTGCTCAACTCTCCGGAATCAAAAGCATTTGACCTGAGTACAGAACCGAAAGAAAGTTATGACATATACAACACGGGTAGGTTTGGCCTTGGCTGTTTGCTGGCAAAAAGATTAACCGAGCAAGGAGCCCGGTTTATCAGTGTAACAACTGAATATGAACCATTTAAAGGATTTGATACCCATGAAAATGGTCATACACGTATGGCGGATATGAAAAAAATGATTGATGGGCCTATCGCGCAATTGATCAAAGATCTCGATAAATCCGGACACCTCGACAGAACGATGGTTGTGCTTGCGAGTGAATTCAGCCGTGATATGATGGTGGAAGGAAAACCCGAATTCAAAGTATTGGAACAGGTAAACCAGCCCGACGTCCTCACCGACATGAAGTTCTATGGCATGCATCGTCATTTTACGGATGCCGGCTCGATGCTGATGTTTGGAGGTGGAATCAAAAAAGGGTTTGTGTATGGCAAAACAGCGGATGAACGGCCGTGTAAAACAATTGAAAATCCAATCAAGATAGACCAGGTACATCAAACGATCTACCACGCGCTGGGCATCGCGGAAGACACACAATATGAGGTGGAAAAGAGGCCATTTTATACTACGCCAGATGGTAAAGGGAAAGCTGTTATGGAGCTGCTAAGCTGACCCGGCTCCATGAAGATTTTGAAACTAAAAGTAAAATAGTACGGTAATTTAAAAACACCTGGCAAAAAATGCCAGGTGTTTTCTTTGTCAGCCAGCCGTTCATTCTGGCATAAGTGACAAATGGCGATAAGGGTTACTTGAATCGTAGTTGATACCCACTTACCTGATATGTGTGTATAAAACACAAATAGGCGCAAGTAAAACCCATTTACCGCTTCAGAGATCAGAAAGGGATTATTGTGCCAACTGAATATATTGATATTGTTCAAAAAACTACTGAATAATAAATATTTACAAAACCAGACAGAACAGGATAGTTAAGCTCAACCACCCAGTTAATATTGTATAATTCATTTAAATAATATTAAGATATCCCCCTAAAATTTGCTTAATATTTATGAACAGAAGGGTATCAGATAGTAGAAACTTACGATCTTATATGGTTTACAGTAAATTTATATTTTCAGTGCAATTCTCACAACTTCAATACCGGAGATCTACTTTTCTCATCACCTCACCTAACAAGATCCATGGCCGTTCCGCAGGGCCATTGTCATTTCATACAAATGATCATCTCAAACCCACTCATTTATATACTGCTTAAACGAAAAAGCTGATAGTGAAAACAATAACCTGTAAATAAATTTTTCATTTAACCTGTTAGAAGCATTTGACTATATCCTAAACCGTTAACCCAATAAAGACCGGAAAAGCGCCAACTCTTCCGGTTATTAAAACGATTACAATTCTGCTGATTTTAGAAGCAATTGAAATGAATCCGTTTGTCCAGTTTATTATCAAATAAAACAACCTAATCTATGAATCAACCTCGACAACTACTTGTCGGCCGGTATCTGCCATCCAAACTTTCGGTGGCAAGTGTGTTTACCAGCCTCATTATGAGCACCGCAGTGTATGCAAATCCCGCGCACACTGAAAACTTTCGCATTAAAACGAATGTTGACAACCCAAGCACTCTCGATAGAACGGTAAGGGGAAAGATCACCGATGAAAGCGGTGACAAACTTCCGGGCGTTAGTGTAGTTCTCAAAGGAACCACGACGGGTACCGTAACTGACACCGATGGTGCGTACAGCCTCAACACCCCTGATCAGGGCGGAACATTAATTTTCTCCTCCGTCGGATACCTTTCCCAGGAAATCAATGTCGGTGGAAGAACTACTATCGACATTAAATTAGCAGCTGATTCGAAGGCTCTGTCGGAAGTAGTCGTTGTTGGATACGGTAGCCAGTTAAAAAAGGAGATTACGGGTGCGGTACAGACTATTAAAGCTGATGAAATCAGAGACATGCCCGTTTCACAGGTGACCCAAAAACTTCAGGGAAAGCTGGCAGGTGTACAGATCAACCAAACAACCGGTAAGCCCGGACAAGGGATGTCAATTCGTATTCGTGGCCAGTTGTCAGTTTCTGCTGGTAGCGATCCCTTATACGTAATAGATGGTTTCCCGATCACGGGTAGCATAGGCAACATGAACCCCGATGAAATAGAGGATATTACGATCCTTAAGGATGCGGCCTCTACCTCCCTTTACGGCTCGCGTGCTGCCAATGGCGTTGTTTTGATTACCACTAAAAAGTCTACAAATGGCAAGACCAATATTAGCCTTAACGCCTATGTGGGTACTCAAAACGTCCCTCAACGCGGCTTGGTCAAAATGTTGAACGCTGAAGAGTTTGCTCAGTTTAAGAAAGAATATTACGAAGATCAAAACCAGCCTGTTCCTACGGAATTTCAAGATCCGTCGAGCTATCGAGGCAAAAACAACGACTGGTATGGTGCATTGCTACGTCGCGCTCCGCTTCAAAGCTACAACTTAACGGTTACCACTAATACTGAGAAGTCGAGCACTTCAGTAGTTGCGGGTGTTTTTAATCAGCAGGGAGTTGTATTGAACAATGCATACAGAAGATATTCGCTGCGTATTAATAACGAGTATCGCGTAAGCAAAAAAGTGAGTCTTGGATTTAACATCGCCCCGTCTTACATTTTTGACAACACGCCTAAATCGGATGGTGATCGTGGTACCGGTATCCTTTTCAATGCATTGCACACCTGGCCGGTTATGCCAATCCGCGATGCGAGCGGTAACCTTACCACTTACAACACCTTCCCCGGCAGCACAGGTAACATATTTAACTATCCAAACTGGGTACGTGCCGCTAACGAGTTGGTTAATGAGACTAAGAAAACAGGATTTTTAGGTAACGCTTATGCTGCCTATTCGCCAATCAAAGGCTTAACCTTCAAGGCGTCATTCAACACTGAGTTCCTTGCTCAAAAATTCTACTATTTCAACCCATCAACCGCCACTTACCGGATTAATGTGCCCATTCCAACAACTGCATCCTCGATTCGTCAGAATTTGCAGAATTTCAGCTGGTTGAACGAGAATACAGTGACCTACAATAAACAATTGGGTGAGCATGCCTTCGAGATACTTGCTGGTGCGACGCTTCAAAAATTCCGGCAGGAAGTGTTGACGGTATCGGCGGATACATATCCTGATGACCGAGTCAGTACACCTCAAAGTGCAATCAACATTTCCAGAGGTAATGGCACGTCAAGTGGCGTAGATCAATTTACACTTTCATCTTACCTTTCCCGTTTGACGTACAACTTCAAAGGGAAATATCTGTTCACAGCGGCGATACGAGCGGATGGCTCATCTCGTTTCGGTGCTGACAACCGTTGGGGTACATTCCCCTCTGCTTCTGTCGGCTGGGTAGTTTCCGATGAAGAATTCCTAAAAAGTGTTAAGCAAGTGTCCTTTGCAAAAATCCGGTCGAGCTACGGTGTAATCGGAAACAATAACATTGGTAACTATACACAATACGCCTTGGTAAACAACACTGTAAACTCCGTATTTGGAAGCACAGTTTCAGCAGGAGCGGCGATAACTTCCCTCGCTAACCGTAACCTTGGATGGGAAAAAACAAAGCAATTTGACCTTGGTCTGGATCTTGGGTTGTTCAACGACCGCATCACCTTTGTTTATGACTACTACACCAAAAGGACAAGCAATCTGCTTTATAGTGTGCAAATTGCTCAGGAAGCAGGTTTCGGTAACTTCAATGATAACATCGGTGATATAAAATTCTGGGGAAATGAATTCTCCCTGACGACGCGTAACACAGTGGGCCAGATCAAATGGACAACGAACGCCAATATTTCCATCAATCGAAATAAAGTACTGGCGCTTGCGGATGGAATTGACCGTGTTTATGGTTCTGTTAACATAACCAAGGTAGGACAACCTTTTGGTCAGTTTTATGGTCTAATAAAAGATGGCTATTACAGTAGCGCGGAAGAGCTTAAAGGGCCCGTTGTACCAGGGCGTTCCGCAATCGGGGTTATCAGGTATAAAGACATCAATGGAGACGGAGTAATCACTAACGGTGGTGATCAGGATGACAGAACCATTATTGGTAACCCTTTCCCGAAATTCACTTATGGTATTACCAATAATGTATCCTACAAAAACTTCGACCTATCTGTTACAGGTTCGGGCTCACAGGGCAATCAACTCTATGTGACCCACTTGTATAGCACAGCTAACCTGGATGCAGTTTTCAATATGGTAGCGGGTGTAAAAGATCGTTTTCGGGTTAAGAACAACGCAGCTGGTGTAGCCACAACTGTAATTACAAAAGGGGCAGGGAAGTTTGGTGCCAGCAACAATGGTGGAAATTTTACCGGGCTTGAAAGAGACTGGGCAAGTACGCAGTTCCTTGCCAATGCATCTTACTTCACAATTAAGAACGTCACACTGGGTTACAACATCGGTAAATCCAACAAGGTGTTTAAATCTGCCCGTCTTTACGCGTCTGTTCAGCAGCTGTATGTATTTACGAAATATTGGGGCGGCCCAAATCCTGAAACCAGCGGACAAGGTGATGGTAATGGCGACGGTGGTAACCTGAGCCAGGGACGTGACTTTTCTAACTATCCTGTACCACGTACATGGACAGTAGGTATAAACCTGAATTTCTAAAATACCCTAGTAGCTATCTACCATTTTTATCGATACTGATAATGAGAAAAAAAATAATCATTGCTTGTTTTGCCACGCTGGCATTTACAAGTTGCCAGGATAAATTCCTGAGCGTAACGCCTGAGACATCGCTGAGTTCTGATACTTTTTTTAAAACCCAGGCCGATTTCCAACAGGCTGTCAATGCCGCTTATGCACCTTTGAGAACTATTTTCAATGATCGTGCATGGAAATTGGGTGAACTTCATTCGGATAACTCTTATTATGCCCGGAATAAGCTCTTCGGAGCCGTGGATGCAACGGAAAATATTGCGGACTTTGCAATTCCAACGGCCAATGGTGTCACTGCCAACGACAATGTTTTACAGCAGTGGCGCCAGGATTACTTGATCATTGCACGGACAAACCAGATCTTGTCCCTTATTGATAAAGTCGATTTTGACCCAACGATAAAAAGTAATCTCAAAGGCCAGGCTCTTTTTCTCAGAGCATTCGCCTACTTTGAACTGGCGCGCTATTTCGGTTCCGTACCTCTTCACCTTACTCCGGTAACAGTACGTCAGGAAGCGGCTTTGCCTTTGTCAAAAGTTGAAGATATTTACGCGCAAATTGAAAAAGATTCAAAGGAAGCCTCAACCTCACTCTTGGCAAAACCAAAGCAGGAAGCTGGCAGAGTAACTTCCGGCACTGCTAAAATGTTGCTCGCCAACCTTTACATCGTTCAGAAAAAATGGGCAGAAGCCGGAACATTGCTTAGCGACATCGTAAAAAGCGGCGAATACTCGTTGATGCCGAATTATGACGATGCTTTTTCCGGAACTTCCGCAAACAAAAATAATGCAGAATCTGTTTTCGAAGTGCAGTACCTCGAAGGTTCTGCCGGTTATAACGGTAATTTGATATATCAGATGATCCCCGCTCCAATTACTGCGGCTGAACTGTTCGCGATTACCGGAACAAGCAATCCTCAGTCCATCTCCGGTGAAAACAATAATATACCAACTCCGGACATCATTGCAGCCTACGAAACTGGTGACAAAAGGAAGGATGTTTCCATTGCCTATGTGACCCTGAGTCAAAGCCTGAGAACGGATAAAAAGTACCCATATATCAAAAAATTCGCTCGTCCGCACTCACAGCAGGGCAATACCGGTCAGAACTTCCCTGTTTACCGCTACGCCGAAGTACTTCTTTTCCTTGCAGAATCTCTGAACGAACAAGGCAAACCAGCCGAAGCGATTCCATATCTGAACATGGTGCGCACCAGAGCGGGACTCGCCGCTACAACGGCTTCTGCACAGGCTGACCTTCGTGAAGCAATCTTTAAAGAAAGGAGAGTGGAACTTGCGTTCGAAAACAAAAGGTGGTTTGACATTATCAGAACCGACAGAATAACAGAGATAATTGGTGCTTATGGTGCTCGTGTTAAAGCCAATCCCACCGCATACTATTTCCCGGACGGGTCAGTACCACCACCGAATGCATTTACTGTTTTGGGTAAGTACTATGGATACCCGGCTGTTGAATCTGCCTTGACACCAAACTTCTAAAAAATTGCAGGAAAATCAGGCTTCCCGACACACCTGTCAGTAAATTTCGGAACCTGATTACTCTGCATAATAAAAAGAAGCGCCGTAAGTTTCCGCTTACGGCGCTTCTTTTTATTATGCCAAAATTGACACGATAAGATAATTTCTACAACCCGACAGAACAGGATGCACCGTAAAATTATTCGTGGTAAAATTGTACATTACAATATTATTCGTAGTAAATATTTACCTTTTCCATGAATGTATGTGATAATCTCTACCAAACCTATCCCCAAAAGCTGCAATGCTTTTGACACCTTTTACTTAATTTACAATTATTAAAACGCCGAACTGAAAGATGTACACAAAAAAACAATGGTTAAAAATTCCAATGACCCTGGCCGTAATTGTGGCTGTTGGTGTTTTCAGCGGAGTTATGCTAAGCAACCGGACTGCAAAACACAGGCCGCCAGGATCAAAGGTTGATAAACTAAAGTTAGCGGACGGATTCAAAGCTGAACATTTATTTAGCCCATCCGAAGCATCTGACGGCTCTTGGGTGTCTATGGCCTTCGATGATAAAGGACGATTAATTACTTCTGATCAGTACGGATCTCTTTACCGTACTGTGCTTCCTCCGATTGGTTCGTCGGACAAACCAGTAATAGAAACACTTAAAATAGAGGGTGACACTGCAAAGATAGCCATGGGTTTTGCACATGGATTACTGTATGCATTCAACAGCCTCTATGTAGTAATAAATAACCGTGAAAGCCCCCGATTTCCCAAGGGAAGCGGTCTATACAGGCTTCAAGATACCAATAACAATGATCAGTACGACAAAATCACGCTATTAAAAGCAATGAAAGGAGAGGGCGAGCACGGGCCTCATAGCGTACAGATCTCTCCTGATAAGAAATCACTGTATGTGGTAGCGGGAAACCATACCGACCTACCGGCGATGGATTCCTATCGGCTACCAAACAATTGGACAAACGACAATCTTTTTCCATTTATCAAGGATCCAAGAGGGCATGCCAATGACCGAATGGCGCCTGGCGGATGGATTGCCCACACCGATCCTGAGGGGAAAACCTGGGAACTTGTGTCTGCCGGATTCCGAAATCCGTTTGATATTGCTTTTAATGAGGCGGGAGATATGTTCACCTACGATTCGGATATGGAATGGGATTTCGGAACTCCATGGTACCGACCAACCAGAGTTTGTCATGCTACCAGTGCGAGTGAATTCGGTTGGAGGACAGGTGACGCAAAATGGGCTCCATCTTTCCCTGATAATGTTCCTCCAGTAATGAACATCGGTCAAGGCTCGCCCACCAATTTAATTTATTTAAAGGATGCTCTTTTTCCTGAAAAGTACAAGAATACACTGCTTGCATTTGACTGGAGTTTCGGTATAATGCATGGGCTCCACCTAAAACCTTCTGGAGGAACATATACGGCGGATCATGAAGAATTTCTTTCAGGATCGCCGCTTCCGCTAACCGACGGCGTAATAGGGCCTGACGGCGCACTATATTTCCTGACAGGTGGTCGTCGTCTCGAATCAGATCTCTATCGTGTTTATTACAAAGACTACAAAACTTTAAAAACCGGCTCAAATGTGGCAGCCGTGTCGTTAACCCCAGAACATAAGTTACGGACGACACTTGAAAAATTTCATTTTGGAGTAGATCCGAAAGCGGTAGAAACGGCCTGGCCACACCTGGCTCATGCCGATAGGTCAGTGAGATATGCTGCTCGTCTCGCAGTTGAACATCAGCCTGTGGCCCAGTGGAAAGCGAAAGCACTAGGCGAAACTAACCCTCAAATCAAGGTTTACGCATTGCTTGCCCTTGCTCGCCAGGGAGATGCCACAATAAAGGATGCGCTACTCAAAGGTCTCTCGTCGATAGATTTCAAAAAATTATCAGAAAGCCGTCAGCAAGATTTGCTTCGAACCTTTGAAGTCGCCTTTTTCCGTTATGGTCCGCTGGAAGGTGCACTGAAAACTCAGGTAACCAACTACCTTAATCCTAACTATCCATCCACCTCTCCACTCAGCAACAGGTTGTATAGTAAGTTACTTGTATTTCTTGAAGCGCCAAAAGCTGTTGAAAAGACGATGGCTCTGCTAATGAAAAATGAGGTCTTCGACGATAAAGACAATGAAACTGCAACAGCTTCTTCCGATCTGATTCTACGTAATCCTCAATATGGGCTAGATATTGCTGGTATGCTCGAAAAAATGCCTGCAAAGCAACAGACCTTCTACGCATTTGTGCTTAGCGGAGCAAAGACGGGTTGGACTACTCAACTTCGTGAAGACTATTTCAAATGGTATAACAAAGCGTTCAGTTTTCAAGGCGGTAGGAGTTACATCGGGTTCATCGAAAAATCTCGTCAGATTGCGCTGAAAAATATCCCGCAAGAAAAATTGGCGTACTACAATAAACTCTCTGGTGCTGAAAAACTGACCACCAGTGGTAATGACCTAACCCGTCTATATTCGCCAAAGGGTCCGGGACGTGGTTGGAAAGTGGATCAAGCCGTTGCTATGGTTCAAGATAGTCTTGCTGGCAGCGACTTTGAAAGGGGAAAAATGATCTTCGCTGCTGTACTGTGCAGTCGCTGTCATATGATCCAGGGAGAGGGTGCAGATATTGGTCCTGACCTGACACAACTTGCATCTCGTTTTTCTACACAGGATATCCTTGACGCAATTATTACTCCTGACAAAGCTATCTCCGACCAATATGCTTCTACCATTTACACGCTAAAAAATGGAGAATCGGTATTAGGTAGACAGATGAATGAAGATGCAAATTTCTATTACATTGCGCAAAACCCTTTCGACCAAAAAACGATTAGAAAAGTAGCGAAGAAACAGGTTGCATCATCAAAAATATCCAGCGTTTCCATCATGCTCCCAGGATTAATAAATGGATTAAACCCTTCTGAACTTAGAGATCTGGTAGCGTATCTGAAATCAGGCGGAAGCAAAAATAGCCCGATATACAAAGAAGGAACCTTACAAAAAGGAGGAAAATAATAGTACATTTTAAATGTATTATTACAAATAAAAAGTAAGCTACATTTAGCCTGCATGGAATTAAAAACAGACGATGGATAGTAGAATCATCCCATTGTGTAATTTTAATTTCATTCAGGCTTTATTACATTTTCACCCACAAAATGACACGATTTAGATTCCTTTTTAGCTTTTTAACTTTGGTATTGTGCATCTGGATGCTCCGGTTGCAGGCGGAAACGCCTCCAAAAAAACTTCATAAAGTACTGATCATTGACGGACAGAATAACCATCGAAATATGGCAGATGGAACCAAGATGATGAAAGGATATCTGGAAGAGACCGGTTTGTTTGAAGTAGAAATTGCTTCTACGCCTAAGAAGGGTGAAAATATGGAAAACTTCAAACCCGATTTCTCGAAATTTGACGTCGTTTTATCAAATTACAATGGCGATTCCTGGCCGAAAAGTACCAATGACGCCTTTGAAAAATTCGTAAAAAATGGGGGAGGAGTGGTAGTAGTTCACGCAGCTGACAACTCATTTCCCAAATGGGAGGCCTACAACAAAATGATTGGGATCGGAGGATGGGAAGGCAGAAATGAGAAGTCCGGCCCCTATGTATACTGGGATGATGCTAAACAAAAAATTGTCCACGATACCACTGCAGGAGTTGGGGGCAGTCACGGAAATCAACATGAGTTTATTGTAAAAGCAAGACAACCAAAACATCCAATTTTAAAGGGTTTGCCAACAGAATGGCTTCATCAAAAGGATGAACTATATGATCGCCTGAGAGGCCCCGCAGAAAATATGACTGTACTTGCAACGGCTTACAGCCCGAAAGAACAGAAAGGATCTGGAAAAAATGAACCCATGCTCATGGTATTATCCTACGGAAAAGGCAGAATATTTCACACAACATTAGGCCACGAAACCTATTCTCAAAAATGTGTAGGTTTTATAACCACACTACAAAGAGGAGTTGAATGGGTAGCCACAGGCAAAGTTACACAAGCTGTCCCCAGCGATTTTCCTACATCAGGAAAGGGAAGTACAAGAAATTAGAGCAGAGAAAAATGGTCAAAGTTTGAATAGCGTTTTAGTTTTGTAGTCCATCAGTAAAAACTTTTAAAGTTAAAACTTTCTTCAAAAACGCTCAGAAATACTAAAGAACAAAACTGAAATGAACAGAAAAGCCAACAGACGAACCGCGTTAAAAAACATGGCAGCCGGGGCAGGACTTTTAAGTTTGCCATGGAATATGGAAACAGCATTTGCCTCGTCAGAAAAAATATTGGGGCCGAAGCTAAACGGAAAGATCAATCATTCAGTTTGTAGGTGGTGTTACAGTAAAATCCCATTCGAGACTTTTGTGCAGGAAGCAAAGAAAATCGGGCTTACTTCGGTAGAGCTATGTGGCCCGGACGAATGGCCGATTATAAAAAAATATGGATTGACATGCGCACTTCCCTGGGGAGAGGGATTAACCAAAAGTATTGACAAAGGATTTAATGATCCAGCCAATCACGAAGAGTTGATCAGAGGTTTTGAGGATATCATCCCTAAGGTAAAGGAGGCGGGTTACGACAAGATCATTTGCTTTTCAGGTAACCGGCGGGGAATGTCCGACATCGACGGAATGCGAAATTGTGCTGTAGCCCTTCGAAAATTAATGCCATTGGCTGAAAAACACAATGTGACTTTGGTGATGGAGTTGCTCAACAGCAAAGTTAATCATAAAGACTACATGTGCGATCGCACTCAATGGGGTGCCGGACTTTGCGACATGATCGGTTCCGAAAAATTTAAACTATTGTATGATATTTACCATATGCAAATTCAGGAGGGTGATGTGATTGCTACCATCCGCAAATACAATAAGTATATTGCTCACTATCATACCGGTGGCGTTCCAGGCAGACACGAAATCGACGAAACTCAGGAATTATACTATCCGGCTATTATGAAAGCGATTGTTGAAACGGGATACAAAGGCTTTGTAGGCCAAGAGTTTATTCCGAGCCGCAAAGACGATATAGCTTCTTTGAAACAAGGCGTCAGTATTTGTGATATTGTTTAAAACGCCCAGCCGTTAGCTACTGACATCAAGCTTTTGCGGTTCCTCAAACTTTAATGTAAAACAACAGCCTCTTGCCAAACATCAAATCATATGAAAACCAATTTGTCAATTACTGAAGTGATGGCTGCCGCCGAAAAAGCACTAGGTCCCCAATTGAAAGGCAAAATAAATCATTCCGTTTGTAAATGGTGTTATTCCAAAATTCCACTGGAACAGTTTGCGCAAGACTGCCAAAAAATCGGGTTAAAATCGATCGAGCTACTTGGACCAGACGAATGGCCAATCCTCAAAAAGTATGGACTTACTTGTGCATTACCAAACGGCGCCGGCATGGGAATTGAAAAAGGATTCAATGATGTTGCCAACCATGATTCCTTAGTCAAAAGCTACGAGGAAATCTTTCCAAAGCTGCAGGAAGCAGGATATACCACCGTAATCTGTTTTTCCGGAAATCGACGGGGAATGTCCGACATAGATGGAATGCGCAATTGCGCTATTGGCCTGAAAAGACTAATTCCATCGGCCGAAAAATACAATGTTACTTTGATTATGGAATTGTTGAACAGCAAAGTCAATCACAAGGATTATATGTGCGACCATACGGAATGGGGAGCTGGACTTTGTGAAATGGTTGGTTCAGAAAAATTTAAGTTGCTTTACGACATCTATCACATGCAGATTATGGAAGGCGACGTAATTGCAAATATCAAGAAATATCACAAATACATTGGGCATTATCATACAGGTGGCGTTCCGGGACGAAACGAAATTGATGAAACCCAGGAACTGTATTACCCAGCCATTATGAAAGCAATTGCCGAGACCGGCTTCCAAGGCTTTGTTGCTCAGGAGTTTATACCAAAACGTCCGGACCAAATTGCTTCTCTACAACAGGGTGTACAGATTTGTGATATATGAAAGTCGACGATATTTACTTAAAATTTAAAAACCACCGCACGCAAAGTGGTGGTTTTTTATGCTTAAAACACGTTGTGAACGAGTATTTTACCACAGATTTCAACCATCTTAATGGCGCTGAGAATCGCTCAGAATTATTTTCCTTGCCATTGGACGGGAATACATAAATCTAAGACTAACCGAATAACTCTTTTTGATTTTTCAGAATGCCACGAGAATCATATAATAGTATTGAAGAATTAGAAGAGCTTGTAGCAAAGTTCGTCAGCAAAACTTTACCCTCAGACGATTGGACACATTTTGCCCATCTATCAGCTGGCCTTTGGTTCGTAGCGCAACACGGACGTGAGGCGTCATCAATTCTGATGCCCAAATATATTACAAACTATAATCTTTCCTTAGGAAATGAAAACACGGATTCTAGCGGTTACCATGAGACTATAACTCATTTCTGGATTTGGCTATTGGAAGTTATTGGAAAAAAGTTGGCGATAAAAAAACCTTGCTCAAGGCAGTGAATAATTTACATGAAAGTCCATATGGCAATCCCACAAACTTCCTGAAATTCTACAGCAAAGATTTGATTTTCTCCACCCAAGCCAGGAGAACTTTCGTTGAGCCTGATTTGAAAGAGTTCGATTTAACCGAAATAATCAAAGCCTAGAATTGGAACTGTTTAGGCAACAATCTGCGATCCATACTTGTTGTATAATTTATATTATGTTAAATAGAATTTCTGATAACTAAGAAGGGGAACCCTTTCGGCATTCCCCTTCTTAGTTATGTATTTTTATCCCGCGAAATTATTCCTCAATGCAAGCTATTGACTTTCCTGCAAATTCTTCCAACACTTTGTTAACTACGGCAAGGTTGTCTTTTGCTTCGGCTAAATCCTTTGATTGGATTGCTTTCTCAAAATAAGGCTTAGATTTTTTGAAGCGACCGCAAACACGACCCTCAACTTCTTTGCCCCGCTGTTGGTATTCACTGAGGCTCATGTTATCTACTTCGCCTTTCATAATTACCGCTTCATTGAAATACCAGACTCCAAGGTTGTAAAGTCCATCTGCATTTGTTGGATCCACTTCCAGTACCTTTCTATAATTACTTTCAGCTTCCTTTCCAGAATGCGCTTTCTTAGCCTTAAGCTCTGTGAGCTCTTTCTCCAACGCAGCGACGTCATTTCCTTTCGCTGACTCTTGCGAAGCTTTAATATCTCCTTCAATCTTCGCAATCGCTGCTTTTGCTTCATCACGTCGAGCAGTATTTTCAGTCAGCTGACGCTTCAAATCAGCACTCTTCGGTTGCTTTTTAATTAAAACGCCAATTCGCTTAATTTCTCCTTCAATCGCATCCAATTTCCCTTTTTCGCCATCAAGTTCTTTAGTAAGACTAGCAACCTTCGTCGTTCCAGCGGCCAGTTTTGTATTAACTTCCTTGATTTTGTCAACAGTTTTTCTGTTAATGTTGTCATAAAGAATTGCCAAATTCAACATGTTCTGAGAATTCTTTGGGTCTTCCTTAGCCATTGCCTCAAGTTCCGTTATGGCCTCGGACTCTTTTCCACCAGCCAACATAATGTTCACGACCTCTGACTTAAGGTCCTTGTTACCTGGTGACCGTTCGAGCCCTTTGTTCAAGGCAGCGATCGCTTTATCGAAATTATTATCGGCACGATACACCTGAGCCAAACCATAGAAAACACTTGGATCTTTACCACCATTGGCGGCGTACATCTCCCACAAATTCTTCGCCTCTTCTTTTTTATCCAACTGGTTAGCCGTAACACCTCCATAAAGTGCAATGGTTGTGTCCTTAGGATTGATTTCTAACGCAGTCTTAAAAAGCTGGAGAGCGGAATTGAGATTCCTAACCTGATACTGCTCAGTACCCTGCTTATAAAAACTATGAAACAAGAACGTTCCCTCTTCACCCTTTAGAGCCTTCTGTGCCTCTTTCGAAGATTTTCCAGCCTCGCCCTTTTTGGTTACATCAAGCTCAACCACTTTCTTGTAGGCTTCCATCGCTTTGTTAGCAGCTACGGAGTCAATTTGAGATGCTTTTTCTGCAATATCTTCATATAGTTTTGCTCTTTCTGCCCAAAACGTAGCTTTTACATTAGATTTGGGATCATTGAGACCGTTGTCACTTTTCTCTTTGTCCTTACGGAATTGATCCACCATTGCCTTTTCCAAAGCATCCTGCCCGAAAGCAGAAAGACTCATCAGGCCAATTGCGGAAGCCAAAACAATTCTTTTCATAAATTTCAACTTTTGCTGTGATTGATAGTTCTTAACCGTAAATATAAATTTATTATTGTATTTTATTTCAAAAATCATGCCTCTGGCTCCTCCAAATCATCATCATCTTCTTCCTCTACATCCTCAGACGTATCCTCATCTTCTGCAAGATCTTCCTGCTCGGCTGCACCAACAATGATTGCATCATCAGACCCCTGAATAATTTCAGCTGCTTTAACAATCAGGTTGCCTTCTTCATCGTATTCTTCTGCGGCCTTTTCGTCAGGATCCTTCAGGATACGCGTCACAGACGTTATTTCATCCGAATTATTTAACCGGATCAGTTTGACCCCCTGTGTGTTGCGTCCAGCCTTGCGAATATCAAGCACGCTCATTCTGATTGCAATACCATTTCTGGTGATGATCATCAGATCGTCTTGTTCTGTCACTTCACGAATCGCAACCAATTTTCCTACTTTATCAGTGGCATTCATCGTAGACACGCCCTTTCCTCCGCGCTTCGTTATTCGATAACTATCTATATCTGAACGCTTTCCAAATCCATTCTCCGAAACAACAAGCAACTGAGCATCCTCACGACTGATGCAAACCATTCCAATTACTTTATTGCTTTCTTCATTCAGATTAATTCCCCGAACACCAGCTGCGGTCCTGCCCATTGGTCTCACACCTTTTTCATTAAAGCGAACTGCGCGACCTGCGCTGGAAGCAATTACAATATCATTGTCACCATTCGTAAGTGCAACATCAAGTAAACGATCTCCTTCATGAATTGAAATGGCAATTATACCATTCGTACGTGGGCGAGAGTATGCTTCAAGCAAAGTCTTTTTAATTGTACCTTGCTGCGTACACATGATCAGATAATTATTGTTAATGTAATCATCGTCTGATAAGGTTCGAACATTAATTACAGACCGGATGGAATCACCTGTTTCCAGACTTATCAAATTTTGGATAGGCCTTCCTTTGGACGTCTTGCTTCCTTCAGGAACCTCGTAAACCTTCATCCAGAATAACTTACCGTATTCTGTAAAAATTAAGAGGTAATTTAACATCGTAGCGGAAAACAAATGCTCAGTAAAGTCGGTATCCTTGGTTTTCACACCACGAGACCCTACCCCACCCCTCGTTTGTGTCCGATACTCAGCTAAAGGAGTACGTTTAATGTAACCCTCATGAGAAATCGTAATCAACATCTCATCATCGGGAATCATATCTTCGTCGCTGAATTGCTCAGCAGCAAATTCAATCTGCGTACGACGTTCATCACCGTAGCGATCTTTTATTTCGCCTAGTTCTGTCTTGATGATTTCATACTTCCGGAACTCCTTGGCAAGGATATCACGCAAATCATTGATTAAAATCATGATCTCTTCATACTCCTTGACAATTTTGTCTCGCTCCAGACCTGTCAAGCGTTGCAAACGCATTTCAAGAATGGCTTTCGCCTGGATCTCGCTAAGCGAAAATTGTTCAACCAACCCGGCCTTCGCAGCATCCGGATCCCTGGAGTTGCGGATCAGCGTGATCACTGCATCAAGGTTATCCAGCGCGATAAGCAAGCCTTCCAGAATGTGCGCACGCTTTTCCGCTTCCCTAAGCTCATATTCCGTCCGACGCGTAATGACGACAACTCTGTGATCAACGTAATGTTTGATCAGGTCTTTCAGGTTAAGTGTAACGGGACGTCCTTTAACGAGCGCCACGTTATTAACCCCAAAAGAGGACTGAAGAGGCGTGTATTTATAGAGGTGATTTAAGACGATGTTTGGTATTGCATCCTTTTTCAGATCAAACACAATACGCATTCCATCCCTATCTGATTCATCTCTGATATCTGAAATTCCGTCCAGTTTCTTATCATTAATAAGGCCGGCAATTCTTTCAATCATCGCGGCCTTATTGGTCATATAAGGAATTTCGGTAATAATTATCTGCTCCCTACCCGTTTTGGAAACTTCAAAATTCGCTTTGGAACGGATGATTATACTTCCGCGGCCAGTTTCAAATGCCGAGCGCACTCCTTGATAACCGTATATAGTTCCTCCGGTAGGAAAATCAGGTGCTTTCACATGTTCCATCAACTGCGGAATAGTGATCTCGTTATCATCAATATAAGCAAGTACCCCGTTAACTACCTCCGTAAGATTGTGTGGAGCCATATTGGTGGCCATACCTACGGCAATACCAGAGGAACCATTCACCAGAAGATTGGGAAACTTTGCCGGTAAAACGGATGGTTCAGAGAGGGAATCATCAAAATTCGGCTGAAAATCAACAGTATCTTTTCCTAAGTCATTTAAAAGTTCGTCCGCAAGTCGCTTCAACCTAGCCTCAGTGTACCGCATGGCAGCTGGATTATCACCATCCACTGAACCGAAATTACCTTGCCCGTCTACCAAAGGATAACGAAGAGACCAAGGCTGCGCCATACGCACCATTGTATTGTAAACCGAGGAGTCACCGTGTGGGTGATATTTACCCAAAACCTCCCCTACTATACGTGCCGATTTCTTATGAGACTTGTTGTAATTTACGCCCAAATCGGACATGCCATAAAGTACGCGCCGGTGTACCGGTTTCAGACCATCGCGAACGTCGGGTAAAGCGCGGGAAATAATAACGGACATCGAGTAATCGATGTATGCACCACGCATTTCATCCTCAATATTAATGGGGATAATGTTTTCACCAGAAGATTCTGCCATAAAGAATTAGAAAAGAATCGAAAAATTTAAGTGAGAAATTGGTATATCACAACAACTCACATGATTAATACAATAATATAAGTTGCAAAAAGTCAAATTTCGCTATTTTAAAGCATTCTAACAAACTATATCAACCTTAATGTACAATACATTTGTGATACAATCAGCACTGCGCTTTTGGCAGATTTCGCACAAATCAAAACTTAATCTGTATACAGGGTTAAATTTCCCACTGGATCAGCTTATTACATAAATTACACTTTTCAAATATCCCTGCCATGCCTTTAGTATTAACCTTTCTTGCCATATTATCTCTGATTTTACTGATCGCCTGGCTCAAAATTGACACATTTATTTCTTTCCTTCTTGTGTCAATTGCACTTGGACTGGCAAGCGGACTCGACGTTGCAACATTAAGTAAAGCCATTCAAAAAGGTGTAGGAGGTACATTAGGTGACCTGGTTCTGATCGTTGGTTTCGGTGCAATGCTGGGAAAAATGGTTGCGGATAGCGGGGCTGCTCAACGGATTACTGACGCGTTAATCGGAATCTTTGGCAAAAAATATATTCAATGGGGAATAGCTTTGGCTGGATTTGTTATTGGCATTCCGTTGTTTTACAACGCTGGTTTTGTAATCGTGATACCGCTTATTTTTATGATCAGCGCCACTGCAAGGCTTCCGTTACTATACATCGGTGTACCTATGCTCTCGGCCCTATCCGTTGCACATGGCTATTTGCCGCCGCACCCTTCGCCTGCAGCAATTGCCAGCCAATTGCATGCTGATCTTGGACAAACACTGCTTTACGGAATTTTGGTATCTATACCAGCCATCGCGGTTGCGGGACCACTATTTGGAAGTACTTTAAAAAGATTTCAGCCAAAACCCGATGGGGACCTTTTCAACGTGAAACCCAGACCAACAGCTGAACTTCCTGGATTGGCAATAAGCATCGTCGCCGCTCTACTACCTGTTTTCCTGCTTACGACGATGTCGGGCGTCAAACGCTTGCATCCCGACAATAAAATAATTGGGCTCTTGGCTGAACCCTATTTTGGTATGTTGGTATCTGTGCTTTTTGCAGCATACGTCCTGGGAATAAGGCGCGGACTTGATATGAAAAAAATCAGCAAATCCATGGAGGAAGCATTTAAGGGTGTCTCAGTTATTTTGTTGATCATTGCCGGAGCAGGGGTTTTCAAAGAAATCATGACCGCCAGCGGCGTAAGTACCTATATCGCCGAAGGGTTAAAAGGTGTAGAAATCTCACCCATTTTGCTTAGCTGGGGAATCGCAGCCGTAATTCGCGTTTGCGTCGGGTCAGCAACTGTTGCCGGACTTACAACTGTGGGTATCCTTTCTCCGCTTCTTGTTAATTCGCCGGTTAAGCCTGAACTCATCGTTCTTTCGATCGGCTCCGGCAGTTTAATGTTCTCTCATTTAAACGACGGAGGCTTTTGGTTGTTCAAAGAATATTTCAACCTGAGCATAAAAGATACGCTCCTGACCTGGTCCGTAATGGAAACAATTGTGTCCATAATGGGATTGCTGGGCGTTTTAATGCTAAATTTGTTCGTTTAAGGACATCATTTTCAATCCGGCCATTCGGCCGATCACTCATTTACTAATTATGGACAATACACCTGAATCCAACTTTGCTCAATTAGGCCTCACTTTACCACCTGCTCCAAAACCCGTTGGCGTCTATAAACCTCTTTTAATCGTTGACAAAAGGTGGGTTTATGTGTCCGGACATGGCACGGTTCAGACGGATGGAACTTTGATCAAAGGAAGAATCGGAAAGGATATGGATGCCGATCAGGGCAAACTAGCTGCCCGACAAGTAGGATTGGCTATTCTTGCTACGCTTAAAGCCAACCTTGGGAGCCTGAACCGGGTAAAACGTGTAATCAAGGTGCTTGGGATGGTTAACTGCACAACCGATTTCGAGAAACACCCGTTCATCATTAACGGATGCAGCGAGTTATTCGCTAAGGTATGGGGAGAAGAAAACGGCATCGGCGTAAGAAGTGCAGTAGGAATGGGAACTCTTCCGGATAACATACCTGTGGAGATCGAAGCAATGTTTGAACTAGAAGAAAAATAGATTTAATGCGCTAGCAGAACCCTGTTTCAGGATAAGCTGCTTTGCACATATAAACTAATGTTCAGTCAAATCATTCAATAAACAATCTACATTGCCCGGCTCAGCGCCGTCAATTGATCATTAAAATGTGGTATACACTCAAAAATCCAGAGAAAGTATTTTCTCCTTCCCTCCTATTTTATAAAGAGCGTATTGAAAGCAACATTCAACGCATGCTCCACATCGCTGGGAGCCCTGACCGGTTGGTTCCACATGTTAAAACACATAAAACAGCCGAAATAGTCAAACTACAATTAGAGCAGGGCATTACGAAATTCAAATGTGCGACGGTCGCGGAAGCCGAAATGTTGGCCATATCAGGTGCGAAGTGGGTTCTTATAGCCTATCAAATGGTGGGTCCAAATATCCACCGCCTATTTGAACTAAGAAAAAAATATCAGGATGTCACATTCTCCACACTGATAGACAATGAAAGTTCAGCATCTTCCCTTAATGATTTTTCCCAAGCCCAGGATTTTACATCAACAGTTTTTATCGATGTTAATAATGGAATGAACAGATCCGGGCATGCCACGGATGAATCAATTCTTTCCTTGTACCGATTCATCAGCAACCTTCCAAATATCTCTGTATCGGGCCTTCACATGTACGATGGTCATATTCGTAGCGCAGAATTTTCTGAAAGAAAGGCAGAAAGTGATGGTGCATTTGAACTAGCGTATCCCCTCATAGATATAATAAAAAAAGATTTGGGACATAATCCTGTGATTGTAGCCGGGGGCTCTCCTACATTCACCGTTCATACTTTGAGAGACGACGTTTGGCTTAGCCCGGGTACCAATATACTTTGGGATTATGGATATGGTGATCGCTTCGATGACCAACCTTTCCAGTATGCTGCCCTGGTTCTAACGCGTGTTATTTCCAAACCCTCCCATGGGACGGTGACCATCGATCTTGGGCATAAAGCCGTAGCGGCAGAAAATCCCATAGAAAACAGATTCCGATTACTGAATTTAAGCCACTATGTGGTAAAAGGACAGAGTGAAGAGCATGGGGTGTTGGAAGTACCTGCTGAAACCTGGGAAAAAATAGAGATCGGAGATATCTTCTATGCACTCCCCTATCACATTTGCCCCACTGTAGCGCTGCATGACTATGCCTCTGTTATCGAGGACGGTGACGTAATTGCTGAATGGAAAATAGTTGCAAGAAACCGCAGAATTACAATTTAGAAGCTTACTAACGAATTGATTTGAATTTGTAATCAATGATCCGAATGTCACACCAGGCTGCCGGATTTCAACCAAAATATATCCAATTGTATGTTTCTTTTTGACGCCCACCTGGACCTTTCCATGAATGCCCTCGAATGGAACAGGGACCTTACTCAAGAACTGTCGACTATCCGCGAAAGAGAGAAGAACATGACCGACAAGCCGGACCGTGGCTTGGGCGTGGTTAGTTTTCCCGAAATGCGCCGGGCAAATATTGGGATGTGTGTAGGCACTCAAATTGGCCGCTTTGTAAAACCGGACAGCCTTATTCCTGGCTGGAATTCTCAGGCGCAGGCCTGGGCCCAAACCCAGGGTCAGGTTGCCTGGTATAACGCTATGGAAGAAGCGGGCGAAATCGTCCAGATTCGCGATTTCCCTGCACTGCAACAACATTTGGCCCTTTGGCAGAACGCCGAATCAAAGGAAAATCTGCCCATCGGATACATCCTCAGTCTGGAGGGGGCAGACTCGCTTATCAGTCTCAAAAACCTTGAAATAGCATATGAATACGGCCTGCGAGCAGTTGGCCCTGCGCATTATGGTCCTGGTGTTTATGCCTATGGCACTGATGCCAGTCAGCCGCTTTCGCAAAAGGGGAAAGATCTCTTGAAGGCGATGGATGACCTGAATATCATTCTTGACGCCACTCATTTGTGCGACCTGGCGTTTTGGGATGCAATGGACATTTATACCGGCCCGGTTTGGGCGAGTCACAATCTTGTTCGAGAGATTGTACCTCATAACCGCCAGTTTTCAGATGACATGATACGGGAATTACTTAACAGAAAAGCAGTAATTGGCATGGCCTTCGACGCTTGGATGATGATTCCGGGCTGGATAAGAGGAAAGTCCACGCCGCAAAGTACAGGATTGAAAATTGAACACGTTGCCCAGCATATCGATCACATTTGTCAGATAGCTGGAAATGCAAAACATGTAGGCATTGGCTCTGACCTTGATGGTGCTTATGGCAAAGAGCAAAGCCCCGGCGATCTCGACTCGATCGGCGACCTCCAGACGATCCCCGATATTTTAAGAAAAAGAGGCTACTCCGAGAATGACATCGAGCAGATCATGTGGAGAAACTGGGTGGATTTTTTGGAACGAGCCTGGAATTGATCGGCCCATTTCAAGATTTAAACAAACAGCGTCAGGGAAAATCCTGCCGCTGTTTCTATTTTAGACGTTATGAGTTCTTTACAACTCAAATTCCAAATTAAATTAACATTGAGGTAACCTCATTCTCAAAAAACAAATAGAACTTTGTCCATATTAAATATTCAAATGGAAGCATAACCAACGTAAAATCTCAAATATTAGAATTCTCTAATTATTTGGAATAAATATAAATAAAACTTACATTTGAACAAAGCAGCAGACTGAAAAATTGCACGTGGGATCGCAATCCGTGGCCTGTTAGTCAAAGAAACTCATCTATCCCTTTACTTTCAATATTTATGAAGTCCACATATCAAATCTCATTTAGAACAAGACTTCGAAATAGCGTAGCCATACAAAAGCTTCACGATTGCTTACAGAAGTTGAATGTTAAACACTGGACCTATGATTTCCAGGAACTGCTTTTAACATTAAGATCTGAACTTCCGGATTTCAAGAGAATACAAATTGCATTACAATCAGCAGGTTACAAATGCGACTTTATCAAGCTGGAAAACATGAGTATCGCCGCAGCATAAACATTGTGAAGTTATACACACCCTCTATCTGTGTTTAGCGAAAGTTTTGAGCAGACCAGCGTCGAAAGTTACATCTACTGTCGGGCCACCTCCTCCTGAGGCATCGATTTTTAAGCTTCCTGCGAGTCTATCCTTTGACTGTTTGGTTAAATCCAGTGCTTCCAAGACGACAGTTCCCGAATATTGGACAGTTTGCCCATTGAGGTTAACCCAGTAAAGTATTCTGGGCGCTGCATCCAGATCCACCTGAATACCTTCTATAGACGGATCTATACAATTCATCACTTCGCACGATTTGATTTTTGATTCAAGATTGGCATTCGTGAAAATCAATCGCCTTATTTTTTTGTTCGGGTCAAATGAGTCCGGGCCAATAATAAAGAATGCGTATTTCAGGTCGATAGAAAATGTCTTTTTATTCCCTTTGTACACGAGTGTGCCTTTTGAACTATCACCAGGAATACGTTCCGCAGTCAATGCTAAAAATACTCCGATTCCCAACACAAGCATTACATATCGGGAATAAAAAAAGCGAATACCTGAAGTTTTCATAAGACGATCGAATAAGGTTAAAAGCTGAGCAAATATAACTAAATCAGGTTACCCCCCGCATCAAGCCCGACGGTTGGATCAAATGTTCTGGGGTTATCGTCTTTCAAAAGCGAAGGCACACCAGTAGCTAGTCAACTCTCTCACAGATAAATTTAACCTGTCTGAAATTTTCGGATCTGTTAAAAACAGCCGTTTTTATGTATATTTCGCAAGCACTCAGGATACCAAATGGCTTTCTTCCTCAAATCAAATAATGACACCGACATTGTCAACGGAATTCTCGAATCGGGAAGTCAGGTCAGGATATTTGAAAACAGATTATATGACAAGTTTGTCTATCTGATACGAGAAGGTGTCTGGAAGCATAGGCTTACGGAAGATGAATGCTCCATGGCTTACTCCGACACCATCCTTACCGTAATTGAAAACATTCAGAAACACAAGTTTGAAGGCCGCTCCGAACTCAAAACATATGTATATCAAATATTCAACAACAAATGTGTTGACATCATCAGAAAAAACACGACTAACAAACAGCAGGTAAACAGAGGTGCCGCCATTGATGATTATTTGTATATATTACCCGACGAGTCCCGTAGTATTATTGAAATACTGATCAGCCAATACGACACAAGTCTATTACAAAAACGCATTGGTGAAATTGGCGACAAATGCAAACAAATCTTACTCGCCTGGGGAGAGGGCTTTATTGACCAGGAAATTTCAGTTAAGATGGGCTATCAGTCCGCAGCGGTTGTGAAAACGACACGCTTGCGCTGTCTGGAAAAACTGAGAGGCCTTTATGGAAAAGGAAAGGAGTGAAAAGGAAATAAGAGAGGATGGACGAGCGGGAAGATGGACGAATGATGGTTCTCCGGCCACGCACCAAAATTAAGTTCGACGAAAAATACCATGACGGAGGATATTGAAAATAAGGAATCTGGAACAGCCTTACCATGAACGAACTCATAGAAAATTATTTCTCAAAACAACTTTCCCCGGATGAGAAAGCGAAGTTTGAGGCTGATATTAAATCAAACCCAGACCTGGCAGATGAAGTGGCCTTCTATCTGGCAGCAAAACAGGCCGCAATGGAAAAAGCAAAGGAAAACAAACTAGCCGAACGCCACGCTGAATGGCAAACCTTAAAACAAAGGAATGCCAAATTTGTATCACTGCGAACGTGGTATGCAGCTGCGGCTGCCCTTGCACTTGTAGCATTTGGATTGGTTTGGTATGTATTTGTCTCGCAAAAGCAGGATTTGCAGCAGATGGCAAATGGTTACGCGTTGGAAAACTTCAGCACGCTCAGCGTGCAAATGGGTAATACGGGCGATAGCGTACAACTTGCCATCAACAGCTACAATCAGGGGCAATACGCAACGGCTACCAAAATCTGTGAACAGATCCTGGCAAGAGATTCGAAAAATCCATCAGCTCTTAAGGTTGCGGGTATTGTTTCCCTTAAACTACTCAATTACGACAAAGCGATATCCTACTTTCATCAACTTGGAGAACAACAAAACCTCTATGCCAATCCAGGCAAATTCTATGAGGCTATTGCGCTGCTGGAAAGCGGGTTACCGTTAAATAAGAAAAGAGCTGAACAATTGCTGAACGAGGTGATTAGTGGTAACTTGGAAGGAAAGGAAGAAGCAGAGAAATGGATTGACTGAGGGATCTGCGTGGGTAAAATGTAAAATGTGAGATGAGAAAAGTGAGATGTTTGATTTGAAAGTAACAAGATTCAGTTTCATAATCAATGCCTAAACCTCTACGAAAAAATGAAATCAACACAACAAATTCCTCTTACCAGCCTGATACTTGCTGTTTGCTTCGCCCTTGCAGGTTGCCCTAATGTCAGCAACAACACTAATTCTACGAGAATTCTGCCCCCTAACCAAATCTACAAGAATGTACGCTTGCCAAAAGGGTACAATGTATGGCTTGGAGATAACACACTTTCCCAACTGATCAAGGAAATAAAGGAAAAGGTCAGCATAGATATTGATATCGACAAGCATGTAAGAAAATGTCCCTGCGGCGACAACGTGATTAACATAGATTACCCGGGGCTCATTTTTGATGGTCATGCACCTGTGCAAGTTCGAACACAAGGCGGACAAAGTGGAACGCTGGAAATGGAGGGGCTGACTGTGAGCAAAAATATGGAGATCGCCCTTGATGAACAAGAATATTCGATCATGGCCACTGACAGCATACCCGTTATCAACAGAATGAAAGCTTTGGAATCTATGATCAACCTTACCTCACAAGACACCGTAAAGCTTGCAATCTTAGATGGCGGAATCGATGTTTCCAAGCCGTTGGCGTACCTGGGTCTAAAACCTACCAACGAGGCGTCCTGCCTGACAGAACAATACAAGAAAAATAACCAGCCCATTCCATCAAAACTCCGGGGATTCAACTTTGCACCATTGGACGAACTTCCCGGCGGAACGCCTGTCCCTGACTTTCTAAACATCTCGGATACACATGTAAATAAGCATGGTACCAGGGTTTCGTATATCGCGTCAAGACAATTTAATGACGCGCCAAAGAATCTTGCGTTATTGGCTCTACGTGTACTGAACAATAAAAATAAAGGAGATAGCTTTGGCATCATTTGTGCGATGGTCAGTGCTAAAAAACTGGGTGCGCAAATCCTCAACATGAGTTTGGGTTACTACGGGGACAAGGACGATGTATTTGAACTGGCATTCAATTCCCTGAACGACGACCCTGCAAAACCGATTTGGATCGTCATGGCAGCGGGCAACTTCATGCAAGGGAAAGATGTTGATCCCTCGAACAACGCCTCGCCGAAAAACAGGGATCTTGGCCTTCGTACGGCAAAGCTTAGGTTTTTCCCGGCCACCTTCAACAATTCATCTGACAATCATTTGCTGACTGTCACCACGGTGTTGACTACGCTGGATGGGATCTGTATCGGTCAGAATTATGGTAACCGCTTTGTGGATGCTGGTGTCAAGGCAAATAATTGCAATATCGATGGCGGAATTGCTCCTATTGCAACAAACAATCCCAGGGGTAGTCAAGGAACTTCTTTCGCTGCTCCTGCAGTGGCAGGATGGCTGGGCACACAGCCCAATCTTTCGTTACCTAAAAATCAAATTTTGAAAAAAGCTTTGATCGCCATAGCTACGCCTGGCCCTAAAAATCTAAATAACTTTATTCGCAGTGGCAGATACATAGATCCGAAGTAAAAAAGTGAAATAAGTTCAAAGTGAAATGTGAAGTCAAAATGGTCAGCAGGCCTTTCATAATACTTCTTCTATTCTTTGCCAGGGTGACGCCAGTAAATGCCCAATGCCTTGATGCCAGATCCGCATACCTACAATTACAGCAAATTTCTCAAATTCCTGATAACCCAACAATTATCCGGGATTTGAGATTACTGGTAGCTGAAAGGCGAAAGTGTAAGCTTGACGATGACTCAACCTTCGCTAAGATGCTTCATGTCTTGGGAAGAACATTCTGGCACGAACAAAAACTAGATTCGGCAATCTTGTTTACCCGAGAGGCCATCAAAATAAATTCCTCCAAATCAAGTAAAGCCAAGCCTGCTAACTTATGCCATAGCTACTACAATCTTGCAAAAATTTACATCGATTATGGCGATCTCGAAAAATCACTTGCAACACTTGAAAAAGCAATTAACGCAGGCCTTCAATTCAAGGAAAAATTAGGGTCAGTTGCTGACTCCTATTCCGTCAAGGCCAGTATCTATACTTCACTCGGCGACTACGAAAAAACCCTCTTCGCGGCTGATCTAGGATTCAAGTACGCTGAAAAAGCAGATCTATCGGATATAATGGCAAAAAATCTAATAGAAAAAGCGCAAGCCAGCATTGAGCTAAACAACTTTATACTAAGTGACAGTCTCATCGCCAGCACCCTTAAGCTCGCGCAAAAAAGCTCAAATAATTCATTGCTAGGAAACGCATATTCCCTGTTGGCAGAGCTACGCCGAAAGCAAAATCGACCATCCGAAGTAATCAAGTGCTACCAAATAGCCTTTAAAAATTACAAAGCTGCTCAATTCGATTACGGTTGTGGGCAGGTATCGACGGACTTGGGATACTTCTATGACCATTCCATGTCCAACTCAGGAAAGGCGCTGGAACAATATAATCTTGCGCTCAAATACATGCCCAACGATGTGGTCAGAGCTATGATCACAGACTTCATAGGTGGAATCTATCGCAAACAGCTTGAGTACGACCAAGCGCTTGGTTATAGTCAAAAAGCCTTAAAACTGGCCCGGCTTCTGGTAGATAAAAAAAATATCGAGCAAAATCCGTCAACTTCTGTCGTTCGCAATGTACTTGACAAATCCGCGATCCTCGCCATCATCCAAAACAAAGCAGATACCTGGCTGAGCTATGCCAAATACACGAAAAATGATAAGCCAAAGCTTCATAACGCCCTTAAAACTTACATGCTGGCCGACACAATGATCGACTTTATGCGTTGGGAGCATTCGGGGAACGCTTCGAAATTATTCTGGCGAGAAAAGACACGTGCTATGTATGAGCATGCTATTGAAACGTGCTATTTACTAAATGATCCGGCCAAAGCATTCTACTTCTTTGAAAAGAGCCGCGCGGTTTTATTGAATGACCAGCTAAATGAACTTGGCGCTAACCAACTTTTGTCGACAAAGGAAAAGGAGCAAGAAAACAGGCTGAAACGAAAGGTCTCCGACTTGCAAAACCAACTGAGCAGAATTGAAATGGAAGATAAAAACCAACTCCGAATCCGCTCTCAGCTTTTTAAGGCCCAGGAGGAACTGGAAATGTTCATAAAACATTTGGAAACAATCAGCCCTAAGTACTATGCATACAAGTTTGACAATCATGTACCCACGATTCCGGAGGTTCGCAACAACATCCTGGCAAAGGATCAAACTCTCCTCTCCTATTTCGTAGGTGATAGTGCCGTATATGGTATGCTGTTATCACACTCAAAAATGGCGTTAAAAAAAACCAGTCTTCCGGCCTACAATTCCATCACTTCTGAATTTCAAACGCGTATTGGAAACCCGGATTTACAAAACAGGGAGTTTGGTAGTTATCTGAAATGTTCTAATCAGTTGTACGATCTTCTTATAAAACCTTTCAATATTGATCCTGGAAGCCGCGTGATCGTTTCTCCGGATGGCAGCTTCCTTCCATTTGAAGCACTCAGCACCTCCCCTGTTTACCCTGATTATCTTGTCAAAAAATTTGCATTCAGCTACACCTATTCTATAAGTTTTATTGCAAAATCTCCCAAGGTCAAAAGCAGGGAATTATTCGCCAGGAACTTCCTCGGGCTGGCACCGGTAAATTTTGCAAAAGCGCTCTCGCAATCATCCTTGCCAGGTTCCGATGTTGAGATGAAAGCAACCAAAAGTCGTTTTATGTTTTCGAAAATCTTCACAGGAAATGTCGCCACCCGACACGCTTTTGTTGAAAACGCTAAGAACTACAAGGTTGTCCAGTTACTTACGCACGCCACAGCAGACAGCACGGGAACAATACCCAGACTTTATTTTGCAGATTCGACATTGGATCTCAATGAATTGCCAGTATCAGAAAAATCAAGTACCCAACTACTGATCCTATCAGCCTGTCGGACGGGAATAGGAAAAAACCAGAGGGGAGAAGGAGTATTTAGCCTCGCAAGGGGGTTTGCGGCTACCGGTATTCCATCGACATTGATCACACTATGGAATGTTGAAAACGAATCCGTTTATAATCTTACCCAATTCTTCTATGACGAACTTCAAGCTGACTTGCCATTAGACATCGCTTTGCAAAAAGCTCAAAACAAGTGGCTGGCAACTGCTTCAAAGAGCGAGCAGTTGCCTTACAGCTGGGCAGGACTTGTGTTAGTTGGAAATTCGGAACAAATAGAAACGGGACTGGCACCGTTGACTAAACAACTTTCCAGCTTTGCGGCATTTACAACGCTTCTTCTGGTCGTTTTCTTCGTAAGACGAAAGGCGTTCAAAAGCTAGCGCTACAATTTCATTCTCAACCAGATAATACGGGGCCGAAGAGGTCATACTATCTTCTGCGCTCACTGGTGCAAATAAGTGCTGGTCGAAGGCGAAAGCAAAATAATATCTGAAACAACTCGATAAGTCTGTTTCCCAAAACAATTCTATTGCGACTAAGTGCATGTAATTAAACAAGGTTGTCGAAAAAAATTCGCAACCATCACACATCACTTAGCGAACAATGAAAAAGATTTCCTCTATTATTGCAACCCTCTGCTTGTTGGGAGAAATGGGCACATGTAATGCGCAATCAGTATTTGAATCAGGTGATATACGCGGTTACAAACTAAGCATTTACAACGTAGCTTTCGACACCACGACTGCCCGTGTTGCTATCCCGCTGAAATATTACGGACTCCGAAAATTCAATTATTCTGTGCTGGTTAAAGTGCGATTACGTGGAGATACTTCGCTCTATTCCATTCCAGGTATTTTACCATCTGGAGATTCATTCAAATTCCTTCAAAAATCGGGAAACCGGACGCATGGCGATACATTGCTTATAACTCGCCGGAATGGCGAAAAACCCATTGTTGTATCTGAAATAAGAATATTCGCATTCCGACGAAACAACAAAAAGGGAATTCTGAAAGAAAACCACGCATTTACCAAATTCATATTGGAAAACTTCGTGAGCAACAGGAATACTCCAATATTTTTACAAGAAAAGTACTTTGTAGCAAGAAGTATGTCGACTGCAAGCTTTTGAAGTGGCTCAAAGTATCGAACTACAAGTGATCCCGGTAGGATTCGAACCACGCGGCGGACCGTCCAGGACGCATACATTAAAAGTGGTCCACAGCGCGGGGTATCGCAAAAATGAGTTACAAAAAAAGCACCTTTTTAGGTGCTTGCTGTGATTCCGCTGGTACAAATCTCGAACCATTTAGCGGATGATTTAAATTCTTTGGCGTTGTCAAATCATGAATAATCTTTGGACAAAGATCGGGATGCTTTCTCCACATTTGAAAGCATCGCTCACTGTTATTCAGGGCTCATAGATGATTTTTTCATGGCGTGGCTAGCCCTTGACCGGGCAATACCTAGATGAATTATTTTATTGAACTAGGCTCTTGTTAAATAGATATAAAATGCTTAATTTATTTGATAATCAGTATTTTATAGGGAAAATAGATTCAAAAGCCTATCGTTATTTGAGTCTCAGACCCCGTTTCCGGACGGGGATAAATGTAAGCGGGCGCCGCGCGGGAATGTTTGGCCAATTTGAAGTGGGGAAAAGGTTATAAATGTCCAAAGTGTGGGCATGAAAAACATTGCGTGAGAATTAGTAAATATGACAACCAGTGTACAAGTTGTAATCACCAGGAATCCCCTACGGCCGGTACACTTTTTCACAAGAGTAACCTGCCAATTTTGAAAGCATTCTACACCGTCTATTATGTATCAACTTGCAAAAACGGCGTTAGCAGCACGGAATTGCGTAGAATATTAGCGCTCCGTCAGAAGACTTGCTGGTCATTCAAACAGAAAATAATGAAGGCCATGGAGAGTAGTCAGAATTTCCCAATGGAGGGTAAGGTTGATGTTGATGAAACTTACGTAGGCGCGCAAGATGATCAGGCAATTGGGCGAAATGAGGGCAATAATCGGAACGCCGATGCGGAAGGTCATGGTGATAGCAATTGAAAGAAAAGGCAAAGGTATATCGCGTATGTATGGACGTGTAATTGAGACCGCTAGCAAAAAAAATCTAAAGAAGTTCATGGAAGAACACATCAGTATCGATGCAGATGTTCGGACACATGGCTGGACGGATTACAAGGGGTTGGAGACGGAATTCCCAAACCTAGTCAGAGAAAAATCGGAGAAAAAGGGAAAGAACTTTCCTCAGTTACATCGTAGCATCATGATGTTCAAAGCATGACTACGAGGGTTAGCATTCCGTTCACTATTTACAGTCCTACATCATCGAATACACCTATCGCTTTAACCGGCATAAAATGAAAGAAGCGAACGCCGCGCGGGAATATTTGAGAACCTGATGAAAAGCATGATTTCGACTCCGCCGCACCCCTATAAAATGATTATTGGCTAAGTGCCTAATTCATAATCTAATATAAGGTGCAGTCTTTCTAAGCAAGCCGCTTTCCTGATTGATCCTTTGCCAGAAATATTCCATAAACCTTACCCAAGGATAATGTGACATGCAAAGGCCGGCCCCTTGCGGTATTTGTTTACTCAGATCTATAACGATTGTTTTCATGATAAGAATTCTGCTGAATTTTTATGCAACAGCTTTGCTGGTTGCTATACCACTAACAAAGAATTTTCTCAGTTGGCCGCAAAGTTCAGGCCTGTCAATTTCTGAAATAGTAGTGTCACTGATGGCGAGCCTTATTTGCCAGCAATACATCTGAACGGCACGAAGACTATTAATTTCCGGATCAAAAATATGGTGGCTCTTTCCCGTTTCCAGTGTAGCAACCAGGCTGTCAGCTAATTCCTTTTCGATAAACTGATCAACTTTATTAAAGGACTCCTGATAGTATCTTTTGAGGCTGCAAAAGAAAATAGCAGGAAACAAGTCGCCGATTTGAAAGGAACAGTTCAGCAGCCAGGCAATAAACCCTTTAAAAGAGCCGAACGGCAAATCCACCACCGCTTTGTGCTTTGAAATAATGGCCATACTGCCTTTGTTTTGATAGGTAAAAGGCTTTGCCCACTTATTCCGTTCTTTTCTGATCAGGTTCTTTCCCACTAATCTGCCTTGCTGCATGGCAACCTGGGCTAACTGGGGATGCCCTTTCGGATAGTTATTGTCGGAGAACTGTATGCACTGATCTCCGATGGCAAAAATGTTATCGTAACCTTTAACCAGGTTGATCTCATCAACGATGATACGACCTGCCGGGCCAACTGACTCTTTGGAAAGTCCGCTGACAGGCCTCGCCATTACGCCCGATGCCCAGATTAATGTTTTTGCGGGTATACTTTCCCCGTTTGAAAGCAGTACCATGTCATTGACATAATCCTTCACCAAAGTGTTGAGAAGGATCTTAATGCCCAGGCCTGTCAGCACTTTGAAGGCATCCTGTTGTGCCTTGCGGCTCATGGGTACCAAAAGGGTCGGCCCTGAATTGACCAGATATACATTGCCAAGGACCTGATCATATGCTTTGTACTCCTTCGGGCCGATATATTTACGCATTTCGCCGAGCATTCCCGCAAGTTCCACGCCCGTGGGACCGCCTCCGGCAATCACTACATTTACTAATTTTTCTTTGCCCAGCAGTGTTTGGGTTCTTGAAGCTTCTTCAAGGCATAACAAGATGTGGTTAAGCAAATTGATAGCGTCGTCGATCGTTTTCATCGGCAAAGCATTGCGGGCAATGTTTTGGTTGCCAAAAAAGTTAGTTTCGGTGCCCATTGCCAGAATCAGGTAATCATAAGACACATGGCCAGCATCCGTTTCAACAATATTTTGTTCAGAAATCAACCGGACGAAATCACCCATGAAAAAATTAACATTCTTATGTTTCTGGAATAATCTGCGAAAGGGATAGCTGATGTTGGATGCTTCAATAAAGGCCGTCGAAACCTGATAGAGTAGAGGAGGAAAGAAATTGTAATTGTTCTTGTCAATTAAAATAACCTCAAAGGATTCATTGCCAGACAGTTTTTTTGCAACTTCCAGTCCGGCAAGCCCGCCGCCTATAATGACGATCTTTTTCATTTTGCTTAAACAGTTTGTAGTTAGGATAACAATCCCCGATCCCCGCCACCTGAAATGAGTAGCGGAAACCGGAGACCAATCTTGTTAGTGTGCAGCTACTGCCACGCCAGAGGAATTTTCTTCCTTCTTTGGAAACTTTTGTCTCCATTTGTCGCCGATCCTGTCCACACAGTAGTACACCATCGGCACCACAAACACGGTAAGGCAAAGGCTCGTCGACAAACCGCCAATCACCACCCACGCAAGGCCATTTTTCCATTCACTACCTGGAGCGGTACTGGTGGCAATAGGAAGCATACCGATCACCATGGCAAGGGTCGTCATCAAAATTGGGCGTAGCCTGGTTTGTCCAGCTTTTATTAAGGCTGTCCAGGTGCTGTCACCGTGTTCTTTACGTTGGTTGGCGAAGTCCACGATCAGGATGGCATTTTTTGCTACTAGCCCCAAAAGCATGATCATACCCAGGATCGTAAAAATACTCATAGAAGATTTAGTGAGCGCAAGCGCAAGAAAAACCCCTAAGAATGCCACCGGTATGGCAAAAAGCACCACAAATGGGTAGATGAAGTTGTTATATAAAGCTACCATGACCAGATACATCAGGAAAATGGCTGCTACAATGGCGGCGGCCAGAGAGCCGAAAGATTCAGCCTGGCGTTCAGCATCTCCACTCCACCGTAAATCAATACCGGCTGGCAGAGGCTTTTCAATCAACGATTGATTAATGTTGTCGATCACGTTCCCTGATGGCAGGCCGAGTACGTTGCTTTTTATTGTCACAGAGGTTCTTCTGTCCTTACGCTCCAGAACGCTCGGTCCGCTTCCCTGCACAATATCAGCAAACTGCGATAGCTTGATAGACTTGCCCGCATCATTGATAAAAGAAATATTTTTAACATCTTCAACATCGTGTTTATTAAAATCATCAAACTTGACCCGGATATCATATTCATTGTTGCCGACCCGGTATTTTGCATCGTCATTTCCCGAATAGGCGTTTTGTAAAGTCGTGCCGACACTGTAAATGTTCAATCCGAGCTGTCCCATTTTTTCACGGTTGATGTTGACTTCCACCTCAGGGTTTCCGGCCTCAACGCTAAGAGTCGTGTTAATGGCTCCCGGCATAGCGGCTATCCTGGCTTTCAGTTCATTCGCCACTTGCATCAGCTGCTCGTTATCTTCTCCGTTCAATACGATCTGGATCGGGTCACCCATGTTGACCATACTCACCATACTTGGACTAACCTTCACGCCTGCAAAAAGTTTGGCAATTTCCTGGCTCTTTTGAAGCATCAGTTTCTCTGTTGAAGGCGCGCGCTTGTCTTTGTCAACCAGTGTTACGGTTAATTCGGTTTTATAATCGGAACCTACACCGGCTACAATGGACGAAGTGCTGCTGCCCGCCACGTTACTGAACACCGTGGTCACATCAGGCTGCTTGCGCAGATAGCTCTCAATTTCAAAACTTTTTAGGTTATTCTGCTTTACTGTCAGGCTTTTGTCATATTCCAGGGCCAGTCTGAATTGTCCTTTATCGCTTTGGGTAATAAACTCGTTACCTATGATACCCATGTTCATTATTACGCCAACGACCAGGAATAGCGACAATACAAACCCAGCCATGATTAATTTATGCTTCAATGTCCATTGAAGTGCGCCGACATACCAGGCGGTAAGTCCGTCAAGAAGCCTTTCAAACTGTATTAATACTTTGTGGAAAACATTTTTGTTGTTCAAAATAGTCACTTTTCCAAAGCGTGATGCCAGCCAGGGAGTCAGCGTATAACATACAAATAAGCTCATCAGGGTTGCTATGACAATGGTAACTGCATACTGGCGAAGTACATCACCAATTGTATTCTGGATCAGGCACAGCGGTCCAAATACCACCACGTCGACCGTTGTGATGGCCAGGGCCGAGAAACCGATTTCGTTTCTACCGTCAAGCGCAGCTGTACGCTTGTCCTTGCCCATGTGAAGGTGGCGGTGGATGTTTTCAAGTACCACAATACTATCATCTACCAGGATACCGATCACCAGGGAAAGCGCAAGCAAGCTCATCAGGTTCAGACTGAAACCGAAGAAATACATCGCAATAAAGGTGGAGATCAGTGAGGTCGGAATGGCTACCAGAACGATCAGCGAGTCGCGGATACTGTGCAGGAACAAAAGCATAATCGCGGCTACGAGGAACACCGAGATTTCAAGGTCATGTATTACGCCGTCCGCAGACTCTAAGGTGTAATCCGCTGTATCATCGGCAATGATGAATTTCACACCTTTACCCGCATACTTGTCTTGGATGGTCGTGATCTTTGTTTTAACCTGCTTGCTGATATCGACCGCATTGGCATCCCCTTGCTTTTTGATCAAGAGACCAATGGCGTTTTCACCGTTATAACGAAAGACGGAGGCAGGCTCCTTGGTAACATCAGTAACGGTGGCTATGTCACTTAATTTGACCGGACTGCCTGACGCGGGTAGAGCGATGGTCAGATCGTTCAGTTGGGCTACTGAAGAAAACTTGCCGGTCAACCGGACTGTCATCTGACCGGTATCTTCTGATTTTACTTTTCCGGCCGGAAACTCTACGTTCGCGTTGATAATCGCCTGGGTGACATTCAGGATCGAAAGCCCGTAATAGTCCAGTTTATCTTTCAGCACATTTACCTGTATTTCCCTTTCCTGGCCGCCAATGATCGTGATTTGACCTACACCGGTGATCTGCTGAAACTGCGGGTTGATCTCATTTTTGATGACATCGTAAAATTCTGAACTACTTAACTTGGATACCGCTGCCAGCTGAATAATCGGCTGGTCGCTTGGTGTCACCTTGGAGATACTCGGAGATTTCACATCAGAAGGAAGATCACTTAAAATGTTGTTGATTTTCCTTTGCACTTCTTGTTGTTTGCTATCAATATCACTTCCGACATTAAATTCGGCTGTAATGATCGAGTTACTTTCCAGTGACTGCGAGGATACTGTTTTGATACCATCCACGCCACTAAGCACATCTTCTATTTTTTTTGTAACGGTTTGCTCCACGTTGACAGGCGCAGCTCCCGGATACTGGGTGGTGATGACCAGCGTTGGTTGGCTCATTTCAGGCATCAGCTCATAGCTTAGCTTGGTGTAGCAGAATATCCCCCCGGCGAGTAGGACTGTGAAAATCACAATGATTAGCGAGGGGCGCTTGATTGAAATTTCGGTTAATGACATTTTTTTGTTGTTTTAGCTTGAATAACCTGGCTGGGTGCCAGTTGTTTATTTTGCAATGGAAACCCTAGAACCGTTATTGAGGTTAACAAGTCCGCCTGATACAACCAGGTCGCCCGCGGCAAGTCCGTTGGTTACCTGAACACGGTTCTCGTTACCGCCACCCAGCTGGATATCCCAGATTTTTGCAATACTATTTTCAATCACATAAACCTGCGGTTTTGCAGAAGAACCGATGATGGCCGAGCGGGGAACGGTCAATGCATCAGCCGACAGCGCATTGGTGAGCGACACGGTTCCGTACATTCCCGAGCGTAAAGAGGAATTGTTGTTGGTAACACGGACTTTGATCCGGAAATTGTGCGAGGCGTCCGCATCGGATCCTATCATATCTACAGTTCCTTTAAATTTGGTGCCGGGATAAACATCAGATGTCACGTCAATAATCTGTCCGGGTTTAAACTGTGCAATATTTTTCTCAGGAACATTGATTTCAAGTTTTAAGGAACTGATATCGATCAGGGTTGCCATTTGCATCCCCGGGGACACGATCGCACCCAGATCGAAATTCCGGCTGGTGATCACACCGCCAAAAGGCGCATGAATGGTATATTGGCTGATCTGTTTTTTAAGCTGGTCGATCTGTGCTTTTGCGGTAAGGACATCCGTTTTGGCATTGTCGATTTGTAATTGGGTAACCCCTGAAACCGCCTGCTGATAGCGTGTGAGTGTATTTACGGCTCTGTCGTAACTGGCCTGCGCCGATTGTAGCTGTGCTTTCAATAGGTCAGCGTCGAGCTGGGCGATCACGCCGCCGGCCGCTACCCGGGAGCCTTCCTGAATATTAACCTTGATCACCTTTCCGGTTGTTTCGGCACCCAGTGTCACTTCGCGGTTCGGTGCAAAAGATCCGGTAAAGGAAACGGACTGGTCAAACCGTGCTATTTTTACCGAATCCACCTGAACCATCACAGCCGTGTTTACATCAGGTAGGTAAATCTTTTCAGTGAGTTCCTCTTTGTTATTGGTGAGTTTGAAAGCCACCGCCGCTACCAGTGCGCCTACAATGACGAGCGTTAAAACCGTTTTTGTTATTGTGTTCATTTTTTGGTTGTTATGGTGTTTTATTTAATCTATGTCTGTGTTAATTTAAACGATTACGGGAGCAGGGTTCCCTGAGCCTGTTTCAGGTTCAATTCCGCCTGTTTGATGTTGATCATGGCAGTCACATATTTTGTTTGGGCCGATTGCAGATCACTCGTGGTGTTGATCACATCACTTACTTTGACGAGTCCGCTTTGATACTGCTGATTGATATCGGCGAGTACCTTTTGAGCCAGTGCCAGGTTTCTTTTCTGGTTTTCATACGTGATCAGATTGCTTCGTATATCAGCCTGGGCATTGGCCACGTCCTGATCATTTTGTTGTAAGATCTGTCTAGCCTGTACATCAAACTTGCCAATTTCAAGCTGTTTCTTCTGCGCCTGGTACTTGATATTAAAGCCGTCAAAAATGGATATTTTGAACTTGATCCCAATGGTCGATGCCGGATAGAACTTGTCGTTAATATTTTTGAGTGGATTAGCATTAACGTTGTATCCGTATAGCCCGTAGTTAGCAAAAAGTGATACGGTGGGCATGTATCCCGCTTTGATGTTTTTGTATTCCAGTTCGGCAATCCGTTTGTTTTGCAGTAGCTGTAAATAATTAGTCTTTTTAGCCGCATCGAAATCGCTGCCTGCGGTGATACTGAACTGGTTTTCAGTAAACGTATCAATACTGATGGCTTCATCAAGTGACATATTCATAAGCACTTTAAGCAGGTTGAAATATTTTTCCGTGCTATTGGCAAGTCCCTCCAGATCCGCTTTGCTATTGTCACGCGTTACGGTCAGCCTGTCCACATCGGTTTGTGTGGCAATCCCGGCCTGTAACTGCTCCGACGTACTTTTTAGCAAGGTTTCCGTGTTTTGCAGGGTTTGGCGGCTTAGCTCTTCCTGTTTTAGCAAAGACTGAATGTTATAATAGGTTGCCGCCACATTATAGATCAGATCTTCCTGAGTGCTTCTGATCTGAAGCTGATTGCCGGCCAGCAAAACTTTCGCTGCTTTCAAGGCGATTGTGGCCGATGCGTTATATATATTCTGGGAAAGTTCAGCGGACACGGACTTGGTTTGGGCTATTCCCAGACGACCCGCGATATACGTCCCTTCCGCTCCGCCAAAGGTAGATGCGGGGAGTATAGAAGTTTGCACCTGAGGCGAGTACTGGTAAGAGCCGCTTGCGCTGATGTTGGGTAGGAGTGCACTGTAAGCTTGTCTGATGCTGGCAGTGGTGCGATCCAGATCCAGCGCATCTGCTTTTAGCTGGAGACTTTGCTTGAGTGCAATTTCTGTACACTGCGCCAGCGTATATTGCTGTGGCACCTGGGCCAGCGAACTTATGCCAGTCCATATTAGTAATGCTATACCGAGGGTATAGTGTTTTGGTTTCATATCTATTTGTTTTATTTAATTGTTTGACATTTTTGTCGAATGGTGTTTAAAAAAATACTGCTGGATTGTTTCCTCAAAAAATCGACCTTCGTATTGTGTTTCGGTTTTCCATTGAACTGTTTTATTTAATTGTTTGACATTTTTGTCGAATGGTGTTTAAAAAATTTTATCCTTTAAAAGCGGTTGCCAAAAAATCGATCAGATACTGCTTTCTTTCTTTCATCAGCTTTAAATAAGCTTCATCGGAAAGATTCAGCAAAGACTTAATCATACCCATTGCTGCGAAGGGAAACATACAGGATGACAGAAAGGTGAGAAAGATTTGTTCCGGATTTCCTTTCATTTCGCCACGCTTGACAGCATCGGCAATTCCAGCTTTAAAATACTGGTAAAAATCCTTCTGAAGCATATTTTGAATATCCTGAAACAAAGCAGGGTTTTTGTTGAACTCGTTTAGCAGGAACAGATCAACCTCTGGCTTTTGCATAGCATCGTCTATGTAGTGACCGGCAAAGAGCTGCATTTTTTCTACGATAGTGTAATTGTCTGCACTTAGATCAGGCATCCGTGAGGCCAGTTCGCCAAAGAAATCCTTCCAAACCACTGCAAAAAGCTTTTCTTTACTGCGGAAATAATAATGAAGTGCCGTGCGTCCAATGCCAGCTTCATCCGCAATTTCCTGCAACCGGGTACCTGCCAGACCTTTTTGTAAAAAGATTTTTCGGGCGGCCAGTTTAATCTGTGTTTCGGTATCGGTAGTAACTTCGTTGTGTAACATAGTGTCTGACATTTTTGTCGAATACAAATGTCTAACCGTTTATTGGATTTTCAAAATAAAATTATAAATTTTTGGCCATGTATTTTTTGAGAAAACTTTTAGGGCCAATCCTTGCAGCCAAGAGCAAGGCTTTTGCTTATCCAGTATTACTATGACAGCTTGTCTATCTTTGCCTTCGGGTGGGTATGCTGGTTGCCCTTATAGAAAATACCGTGCTGCTGATGAGAGGGATAGCATTTTACATAACAATAACCACCTTAACCCAGCAGGATCCGGCAAATCATAAAGCGATAATGTGGCTTGCGTGCCAAGGCTAAGAACCGCTTTGGGGCCCGAACTCGTCATTGATGGTCTGCCGGGTTTTTGCTCCGTAGAAACAGGCACACGGTTATCGGGTTGCTCGAATTTCGTTGCCCAATATCTTAATGCGGCATACTTGATGGACTCTTGCTGGCAAAATGTTCCTACTGTACGACCACTGCTCCGCCAGCGCAGGTACAGTTCCCGGTAATGTGCTTCTATTTTATGTTCTTTTACAATGCTCCAAAGTTCGAGAGCATAATCCTTATTTGGAAAAAGGGATGGGCGGTTGCTTACAAATAACAGAAACGTCTGATGCCTCTGGGTGTCCGACCTTTGTTAATATCAAAACTAACAAAAAAACAACTTTTCTAAATCCCTGTTCTAAATAAATTGGGATTTGCGAAAATCAGTTGGTCTGCCGTTCACGGTCAGTGAAAATCGCAGTTTTTCCATGATAGAAATTGGATTTGTTTCCTTATCAACGGTTTCCTTAAAAGTGCTACCTTTTATTTCTAACTAACCTTAAAATAACACTTTACACCCGTTTTAGAAAACCTGTTCACCACTTGTTGAATTTTTAGGGATAATCACCAGGGAACTATCCAAATTAAATTCATAAGTTTACTATCCTAAACTTCCTATTGAACATCAGATATGAAAAACCTCCGCCCCACTACTCTTAAAAAGAAATATCAGATTCCTAAATTAAAAAAACTAGGCAAAGTTAAAAATCTGACTTTGGGTGCTGGCAGCTTTACTTCCGACGGGATGACTGGGTCCGATCAAGGCATTTGTTAACAATGATTTGGAATTCCTCTTTCTATCTATTAGGTTTTGATGAGAAGTCCTTCGTATTATTTGACGGTTCCGTTTATAGAATCTACAGTCATGTTGTTCAATATACAATTTTAAGACGATTCTTCGGCCAGGAAGACTTTTCAATTGATCGGCTGAGGGCAGTTTATCAGGATACGTACTCTCTGCATGAAATTTTGGAAGCTTTTTACGGCTTTGTGCAGGATAAGGTATTAGTTCCCGGCGTGATTTTAAAGATTGCAATAGAATCACCCGAATTGCCGTGGTTTCGCCAGGCAGCTGGTGATTTGGACCTCACGAAAGTACTTATTGACACTCAACAACCTGATCTGACTATATTCATCATTTCAGATCTGAGATATCTGCAACTTGCAGACCTTCTGAACAGTAAAAGTAACCGATTTACTTGCCTTTGGGTTTTCGGTAATGAGCTTAAATTATTCCCCATATTTGACAAGGCGGAAACGGGGCCTTTTTTCTCTTTTCTGAACAGAATGAAGCGGGTATTTTACAGTCAGTTGCTGACTTTGATCAACCATCGCCTTTCTGATCGCGATTTCCCACCCCAATCTACTCTCACCCTTCTTCTGGAGTATCTGCCCGAGTTCATTGCCTCCGGTGATGCGCACCATACACTGCTTATCCTTGACGCAAAAAGGCTAAACATTCAACGTATTCCCATTCGGAAAAGCCTCTTCCATTCTTCTCCGAATGAATCCTATGATATTTTAAGCGAACGTAGAGAACCAGCCGATGTCATTTCAGTTTTCAAGCATCTTCAGTTTCATTGCGAGACTTCCATCGGGTTGGTTGACCGGCTGAAATCAGACAAAACTCCGCTGGGCGGGTGGGTGAGCTCCGGTGGGGTCATTTACAGATCCAATAAAATCAATACTGAAAACTTCTTTTCCCGAGCCAGGGCCAGCGGCAATGGGCTAACCAAGGAAGAGTCGGAGTCTAAGGCTTTTTGTGAAACATTGGAAAGACACTCTCAGATATTTCGAGAACACGAAGATGAGTATATCATAGATACCTATAAAAACCTGGGACGGGAAGCAATTCATCCAGATGAGATTCTTCTCTACAGCCCCGACCAGTATCTTGGAAAACGTGCACAAAATCAGATGGGTATTCCGCTGATGCCTTTTGATGAAAACTGCCCTATTTCCTGGAGTTACGTGAATGGCTCTTCCCAAACTGGAGGACGTAGAATACCCACATTCCTTCTTTACCTTGGAATCCCTCCGGAAGATACATGGTCGGAGAAATTTTTTAAATGGATAACGAATGGTACCGCGGCCGGTTCAACCCATGAAACAGCGCGGCTGCACGCCCTCTATGAACTGATTGAAAGAGATGCCTATGCCATCTGGTGGTATAACAGGTTGGTTGGTAAGGGAATTGACCATCGCTGCATCAGCCACCTAAGGATAGTCTCCCTGGCCATTGAGGCACACGCTAGCTTAGGTAAAAATGTGTACGTCTTTGATATTACCCAAGATATTCCCGTTCCGACCGTAGCCGTCATTTCGGACTACCTGCCTGGAACTTATATCGTGTCATGCGGTTCTGATATCTGCTTTGAGAAGGCATGCGAAAAAGCATTCAGTGAGCTCAACCAGCTCTATGTTCATCATTTGAATAAAAAAACCCAGTTGAATATCTCTCAGATGGCAGATGTTGCGGTTACGTTAAATGATCACACACCTAGCCCGCCGGTTTGGACTCTGGATAGAAACGACCTACCAGCCGCCTTAGAACTGAGGATGCTGGAAACGGAAATAAGAAAAAAAGATCTTGATATCTACTATAAGGACCTGTCCCGACATGACGTTTTACTGCCTGTTGTGAAAGCGATCGTTCCAGGCATGAGGGATTTGGATACCCGCTTCGCTGCTGGCAGGTTGTTTACGACCGTCAACGATCTATATGGTTACCTGCCTGATGAGAGTAACCTGAGAAACTTCAATATATTTTGAGTGAAAGGCATAATCGGAATCTTTGGAAGTGCCAGGGGCTGTGAATTGGAGCGGATGTGTAGCCGTTTGTCGCACCGCGGGAATGCAGTCCTGACATCTGGCGATGCATTCAGTATCGGTCAACTTAGCACCTCCTCGGAAGGCACACCTTTTCACCAAAACAGGATCAGGATCGTTTCTGATGCCAGAATTGATAATCAAAAGGAAATATTAGAAAAGATCGCGGGGGCCGGAAATCCGGAAATGACTGTTAATGAATTTATTTTCATCGTTTATTCAAAACTCGGTATAACCTTCACAGAGCATTTGGTTGGAGATTATTCGATTGCGATCGTGGATGAAAATCTTGGAAAACTGTTTCTCATCCGTGATCATATGGGCGTACGGCCATTGTATTACAGTTTCAAACAGGGTGCCTCGCTGGCTTTCGCCTCCGAGCCCAAAGCGCTTCTTTCACTTGATTCTGTATCTTCCGCACTGAATTCTGAAAAGATTCAGGAGTATCTTCAATGGCCTTCGGATTGCCGACCTTACCAAAAATCGACATTTTTTCGGGACATTTTTTCAGTAATTCCAGCCACCGTTCTAACAGCAGATCTGGATCTTCGTACAAACAAGGAAACATATTATTGGAAGATTGATCCCGCACGTTTCCGTCATCTGACCACTGAATCTTTATTTATTGCAGAATATCAAAAACGGTTTGAAACAGCCGTGTACCGAAGATTACAACCAGTGACCGGGGTACACGTGAGCGGCGGGCTCGACTCAAGCGCTGTCTATAAGGTGGCCGGAAAATATCTGCCGAAAAACAGCCGGTACTCCGTTCATTTTTATCCGGGGACTCCTGAATCTGATGAAAGAGTTTATGCCCACGAAATTGTTAGGGACAACTTGAAAAATCACCTGCAGATCGAACGGCATTCAGACCCGCTTGATGGTATCAGGCAGTCACATGCATATATTGACCGGCCAGATTTAAGTACAATACCTACCGGCACTAAGATTCTTCCGGAGCTAGCCTTTTTTAAGAATAAGAATGTCACAGTGGTCCTGACTGGTCACGATGGTGATACAGTTGTTGATTCAGGATATTCCTACCTTTTAAATCTTGTTGTAAACCTCAGACTAAAAGAGTTTGGTGAATGTATTGAAAGCGATAAAAAGTCATCAAATGCAAAAAGAATTTATTTCGTAAAAAGAGCGCTTTCACAAAAGTATAAAACCAAGGGATTTGCTCCTGCGCTGAAATTCTTGAGTATACTGCTCCGGCATAAGGGAATTTCATTTACTGATTCGGTCAGGATTATAACCACCAGTGGCGTCGGGCTAATACGCGGACGTAAAAGAAAATCTTCCATCAGATCGATGAGCGTGAAGCATGTACCGTCTACACTTACCGGAACCACAGGTGAGCATTTTAGTCGGATTTTTTCAGCGGGTATAATCGATATTAATGAAACTCTTAATCTTTCGGGAGCAGCTTTCGGAATTGAATACGCTCATCCTTTTCTTGATCGAGACTTTATCGAGATAAGTTTGTTCATGCCCGAAAAAATGAGATTAGGCCCTAACGGATTACCCAGGCATCATTTCCGGGAAGCTATGATTGGAATTTTACCAGAAAACGTCAGGCTAAGGGCATCAAAAGTACATTTCGACAAACCTATTTGGCTTAATCTGATGGATACGGTCAATGCGTGCCTCAGGGACAATGACATTGACGAAGAAACGAAGGTTGAGTTAGTCGGGATAAAAAGGGGGTTGCAAACCAATGATTCCGAAAATCCTGATTTTAATGAAATCAAAAAATTTCATCGACTTCTTTTTCTTGAAATTTGGAAGAACCAATTGAAACCTTTCAAAGGCGATGAATTCTTGTGAGCGTTTACGGGCTATGGTCGGCGCCAATTTTCGTTCATAGCGATGTGACTATTTTTGTGCAATCCTGCAGAAGTGTAAAATCGAATTCGCCGGTGCATAGTCAGATAGCGTTTTCTTCCTGTTACAGTATCTGTGTAGAATATCAGCAAATCAACAACCCATCAAATGCACTTCCAGAAACGAACGTAGCCATGAGCGGATTTAACACGACCTGCATGTGTCTGCATAACACACGCAAAACCATTGATTTATCAAAGACAAATCTCAGCGGGCTACCTGCTAATCTTGGGTATAAAATTCGATAAAACTCTATCTCGGGAAATCCGCTCAGCAAGATGTAGAACCTAACAGCTCGCAGGAATTGATGCCGCCATTGCACAGTGCGATCAAATAGGTTTGTCGTCAGAGTTGTGCGAATATTGGTGTGGCCGAGCATTTTGGACACAGTTTCGATAGGCACTCCATTTTGCAGAGTGATTGTAGTCGCGAATGTACGGCGAGCAACGTGTGACGTCATAGTTTTTGGTAATGCCGCAAATGACTGCTATTTCTTTTAAGTATTCGTTCATCTTTTGATTGCTGGGAACTGGGAATAGGACGTCCTTGGCCATACACAGTGGGTGATTAACATACTTTTTAATGATTCTCACCGCTTGAGGTAATAGCGGGATATGTGATGAGACATCTGTTTTTGTCCGTTTTGTGAAGATCCATTGGTTTCCATCGATGCCAAGCGTTATGTGACTTGGCTTAAGTTTCTGAACGTCGGAATAGGATTAGCCTGTAAAACACCAAATAGGAAGGTGTCCCTAATTTGCTCCAAACGATGAGAAGCGAACTGCTTATTTGAGATCGATTCTATTTCATCCTCCGTGAGCACAGGCTTGTCAACTTTTTCGGCACTTGCCTCTAAAATTGGAAAATGGGTCTTTAGTAATCCAGGAATTGTAAAGACATATATTTATGATCTTTCGAAACATTTTCATGTGCTTAACAGCGGCGTTGTTGCCCATTTTATGGCAGCTTTTCAAGTGAAACTCATAATCCGTAACAAATGCGACGTCGATTTTTTGAATGTCGTAATGTAAAGCGCCAAACTGAACTTTCAGAAACTCAGCTGTGTGGTTTTTAAGGACTTTGTAGCATTTCAATGTCCCCTGAGACTCCTGACCTACCAGTGCCTTCAGTCGATTATTATGATCATTTATTACTTCTAAAAGAAACCGTGGTTTTGTTATTCGTCCACTGAATCGGTGTTTTATGGTTTCGGAAGTTACCGTTTGACCGGTTCTGATAAGTTCACTGTGAACATTTTGGAAATTGATGTAAAGTGCGTTCAAATGAGAGTTAAGAAGTTGCGCGTCTACCTTATTTCCCGACATTCGGCCTGTCTCAGAATTCCATTGTTTAGGGTCAAAGGTTTTCCCTCTCGCAATTTCTGCTCTCTTGCCATTTACAGTAATCATGAGGTAAATTGGGATTGGGCCACCCCGGTAGTTCTTTTGCTTTTTTTGATAGAAAAGTAAGTTGATACTTCTCTTCATGACTTTTTTGTTTTGAAAGGTTGAACAAAATTAGCTTTGCAAATCAGTCATTTCAAGATTCTTATTGCTCAGAGGGCCAGGCTTACTACAAGCTGAAAATGGTAGATATGGACGGTAGTTTTGCATATAGCAGGATTGAATCTGTATTCTTAAAGGAATACACTTCGTTAGCGGTGGTCTACCCCAATCAAGCACAGGCATATATCACTTTCAGCAGCTCAATAGATGGGACATTTGTAGTATATAATGCGGCCGGGCATCAGGTTTTGGAAACGGCGATCAAGCATGGTGACAATAAAATTGAAATCCATAACCTGGCCAAGGGAATGTACTATGTTCCTTCAAGCGGACAAAGTCTAAAATTTGTAAAAGAATGACAATTTAATAAAGGCAGGCAGGTAGCTAAATTTCCCAGCCTGTCTTAACCAGCGTTGACTTTACGAGTAGACTTTATCACACCCCAGAAATACCAAAATGCTTCAAAATCTAAACAACCATCTTAGTAATTTTCTGTAAGTCTTCTAAAAAGTAGTTCGACAACTGTTGCGGAAGGGGTACTGAATGGGATTCTATCCCAAGATTGACTGGGCTGCTCGCTATCGGGCAGCCTTTTTCTTTGATTTTCAATAGGTTATGGAAAAATACTGGATCAAGTCAAAATTTCCCGGTTTCTACCAATACACAAACATTCTGAATCGCGATGGTTTTTTTGGCTGCAGTAATTTCTCCATGTTTGATCTCGAGAATGATTTTAAAATCTCAGTGTGTGAAAGTCACAATATCTTCCACGGCAGCGTCATCCCCTTTTGCCGGACCATGCCAGACACCCCCTCCAAATGTCACGATAAATACCTTTCCGGGATCTCGCGGATCAGGATCCACGCGTTTTCCCCATTTGAAATTGTAGCCTTTGATACGTGTCCACGAACTACCCGAATTCTCTGACCGATAGGCCGAGCCATTGAACCCGCAGGCGTAAAATGTTTGCACCCGCGCATTGTACGTGATGTCGTGGATATGCTGATCGTTTTGCAGGGTCTGTTTCCAGCTCTTTCCATCATCATTTGAAACAAAAATCCCGCCGCCAATATCTGGCGAAGATTTCCCCCCTGATCTTCTTCCCCAGGCAGACAGTATCAGCCCGTAAGGTTTTTGAGGATCGACCGCCAGGCTGGTAGGACCATTGGTTCCGTCAGGCAATGCCACTTTTGTCCAGGATTCGGCTTCGTCCGTGGAGCGGTACAGTGCGCCGTCGCCCACACCTGTGCTACCGTTCTCGCTTCGCCGGTTCACTACCAGGAACAAGGTGTTGTCTTTTTCTCTTTTCACAATGCGCCAGACAAAAGGCTCGTTTCCTTCAATTCCATGATTCTTTTGCTTCCAGGTCTTTCCGCCGTCGGTCGATTTGTAAACGCCCTTTCCAAACACACAGACGTACAATGTGCGGCTTTCGGGATCGCTTGCTTGGTCGATCAAAATGTGTGTCATCGCCCCTTCGCCTATATCCTGGCTCACCGGTTTCCAGCTTTTCCCTGCATCCTCGCTGACCAATACCCCGCCTTCGTAACCCTTCGTGCCGCTTTTTCGCCACATTTTCGGTCGTGGCAAATCGTGTGTTCCGCTCATCACCGCCCATACGCGCCCTTTTACTTTCGGATCAAATTCTAGCCAGTAGGTACTGTTTGCCCAGGCATGAGGGACGCCATTGTCCTGCGTTGCGCTTAGCCAGCTTTCGCCACCGTCTTCGCTTTCCATTAATCCGATATCGGTATTGGCTATGAACACATGACTTGTATCAAAAGGATCAAAAAACACCCCATAACTCGTTGTTACCTCCAATCCACGCGAAGTCCAGCCGCCCCCCTCATTTTTCCGGGTGTAAACCTGCTCCCAGCTTTCACCGCCATTATGAGATTTGATGGTACGGCCAAAATCAGTCGCATAACAAATGTTCGGGTTCGTAGCCGATACACCGATTGAGAATGGGTTTTCTCCCCAGGTCGGGCCAAAGCGTTCATTAATCCATTCACTTTCAAAGTTTTTTGAAACAACATTCTTGTTTTTTGTAAGGTAATCTTTCCAGGCAAGTCTCCAGGTCTTACCAAAATCCTCGCTTTTCGCCACGCCGATGCTGGTCGTGTCCGTATGCACTTTCAAATTGGCGTAAGACACATACACCACTTCCGGGTGCCCGGTGCTGGTAGCTATACTTCGCCACTCAGGGACGGCCGCCCCTTTCACCGCCCAATTTATCAACCCGCCCTGCCTGTTCTCCCAGGTTTCACCGCCATTATTAGTATAGTAAATCCCGGAGTTTTCTTGTTCAGTATTGAAGTAAGAAGTGCCGGAAATAGCGTAGATAATATAGTTTTTAGTTTTCTTATCAAATCCTCCTGAGAACTCCGTAAGCTCTTTCACATTGGTATTTTTGTTGATTTTCCAGATACCTTTCTTTCGTTTTGTAATTGCATTTTGGCCGCATACGTATATCGTTCTGTCGTTTTCAGGGGATGCAGGATGAATGTAAATACTTTTCGTTTTACCCTCCAATTTCTGTTCTTTTCGCCAACTTACCCCGCCGTTTTTAGACGTATAAAAAGCGGATTGTTCATCTAATGAAATGACTGCATACAGCTTCTTCGAATCAGCCGGATCTACAGCAAAAGCCTGCACTTTCCGGTCGGTACCGTCTTTAGTCACCACTTTTTCGTTGGCATGATCACCTTGCGAAACAATGCCGCTGACATCAGACGGCGACGGATAAAAAAGCGACCATGTGTTACCTTTGTCGGAGCTTTTATACAAGCCAATGGAATTCGCATAAACCGTATTGGAATCCAGCGGATCAAAGACAAAGTAATTCACGGGCCCTTTCAAATTAAACATCCGCCAGGATTTTCCTCCGTCAGAAGTAGCGAAAGAGCCTGTCATATCACAGGCTACCATAGCCCGGTTCTGGTTATGCGGACTGATCGTGGGAGAGAACATAGCACCCCCGCCTCCAAACCCTACAAATCCCCACCGATCATTCCGGCCATTTGGATTTTCGTATTTAGCTTTTTCCACCAAAGGCACCCCATGCCACACGCTGGACCCGAATGTGTTGATATAGATTTGCTCCGGATCATTTTGGTCAATGGTTATGCGTTGTCCCCAATGAAAATCGTAGCCTTTGATCTTATTCCAGGTTTTGCCAAAATCATCGCTCCGGTATGCCGCATTGTTGAATGTATTACAATAAAGCCTTCCCGGGTGATAGGGATCGGCAGTTACGTCATATACATATTGTTTATCGTCAAAAATCGTTTTCCAGCTTGTACCACCGTCCTCAGAAAGAAAAATACCTCCCGGAATTTTGAGCTTTTCATTTCCCCCGGTCGACCGCGCCACATCTCCGCCAATCAGATCGCTGAGGTCAATGTCGGCCCAACCTGCCAGGTAAATACGGTTTGGATTCTGAGGATCGTACGCAATGCCGTTTGGAAAAAGCAGTCCGTTCGTGGCCGATGAGGTAACATTCAACTTGGTCCAGTTTTCGGCGCCATCCGTCGATCTGTAAACAGCTCCCGATTGGAATTTTCTTCCTTTTTTATCGTTTTTATGCGTGGGAGTTGCACTGACTGTCAGAAAAAGAGTACCATTGCTGGTTCGGGTCAGCTCAAACGCACATGTGTTCTCGCCGATTCCTTTGTTTTTTATTTGCCAGGTTTTACCATCATCGGTTGATTTGAAAACGCCTTTGGAATACACACTGACATACAATGTTCGCTTCCCGGGAGCAGAGGTCGGGTCGAGGATGATGCTGGTCGCCGGAGAATCCATCCCCATGCCTTCGATACTCGGCTGCCAGGTTTTCCCGCCGTCTAAGGAGACACACACGCCTCCTTTCGCACGCTGCTTCCAGGCAGGATTTCTGGTCATTTTGCCCCGCGGGTAATCATGCATTCCCGACCATACCGACCATACTTTTCCTTTTACTTTCGGATCAAACTCCACCCAGTAGCAAGTATTGATCCATTCAGCCGGAACTCCATTTACTGAGCGTATCCAGCTTTTACCCCCATTGAAACTATGATGAAAGCCAATATCCGTATAACTGATGGCAATGTGGCTGCTGTCGAATGGGTCAAAGTGAACGCCGTAACTGGTGGTCACGTCGAGCCCCCTGCTTTTATAAGATCCATCGGATTGCGGTTCACTGTAGATTTCATTCCATGATTTCCCGCCATCCATGGTTTTCATGGTCCGGTACCAATCTGTCACGATCGCCACATTCCCGTCCAGGGGAGATACGCCCACATCCATTAACCGGATGTATTCACCGCCAAACGCATTTCCTACCCAGGCATCTTTCAGGTTGGCTGCGTCAATACCATCTTTTATACCATATTGTCCTGATCCTCCCCCACCTTTCCAAACCCAGTTCCAGGTCTTGCCGGCGTCACTTGTTTTTAGGGCTCCATACCAATAAAGTAGCCCATCACCCTTTCTTTCTTCGTAACGATTGGTAACCAGATACACTTGACGCGCGTCGAATTCCGCACAGGAAATCATTGAATAACTAGGTTTTATCGCTGTTTTTGTATTTGTAACAAATGAATTTTCACTTTTCTTCCAGTTATTTCCCCTGTCCTCCGAAATCCAGACTTCGCTATGCCCAAACTCCTCCCGGATCTCCTGCCTGGGATCATGGTGCAATGCATAAAACAGTTCTTTTCCATTCTTTGATATGCTGCCCGCCGTGAAGGAAAACGCAGGACTCATAGATTTTGGAAAATTTTTTGGTTTGACAGTATGAGTAGTTTTATTAAAAACAAAAGCCGACTCCGCAGTAAAGATCATCAGCTCATTTTTGAGTCCGTATGCGTTGCTGTATAAATACTCAATGCGTTTTCCAAAGTCCTTTTTCTCCCAGCTTTTACCCGCATTAAAAGAATAAAACAGAAACGAGCCCATACTGAAATATAGGGAGGAAGAGCGGACCGGATCCACACGGATCGCCCCTACACGTCCGTCTTTCATTTCATAAAGTGACCCGGCTTTGGTCTGGATCTGATAGTTGGCGTGGTCGCCGGAATAGGATTCGCCCACGCGTTCGGCTTTTGCCGGAAATAGCTGTTCCCAGGTTTTGCCGCTGTCCTTACTCCTGTTTAATGTATTGGAACCCATGTAAATGGTGTTAGAATCCGCAGGATCATAGGCAAAACTGTTTGCCCCGTTCGGGAAATTGATTTGGTCATAAGACTTACCCCCGTTTTTAGAGAGGTAAGATCCTGTCATATCACATTTTAGCAAAAATTCAGAAGTGTTTTGATAAGAAAATGTGGGAATAAAAGTTGCTCCCCCACCGCCAGGACCGACCTTTGCCCACTGCGGTCTTTGATCTTCTGTTAAATGACCGTCATCAAATGCAGACCGGAATGCGAAAATGCAGGCAAGAAAGCCCATGCACGTGATGACCTTCGATGCCACTTTGAAATACATACTTTTTAATAATTTATTGGTTAGCAGATCCGCTTACTTCTTACCTACTATTTTGGCGGCGTTGGTCTTATATATTTTTTTCAAAACGGCGTCGCTCAACCCAAAGCCACTGAGCGGCCAATGGTAACCAGTGAGATCAATGGCATAAAAGTGTTCGTCTTTGGTTTCAAGTATCCGGAAGGTGGTTTCGTACATGTAATTCGTGGCCTGCATGTCCGTTCCATACACAAGCTTATCCTGGTATTTTTCAAAAAAAGCATGCATATACCTTGGTATCGGCGATATCTCCGCATACCGCGCTGCAAAGTCGGCGTATAGATTCTTATACCTGGACAACAACCGTCCCAGAATGGTGAGGTCATATTCGCAATTCGCCAGGTGACAGGCAATGAAGGTGGTACCGGGATTTTCACGAACCACATTTTCAAGGGTTTGTATCAATTCGCCGTGGCCCAAAAACCCTGGTTTGGTTTGGTCAACTTTCCAGGGGAAAGCATTCATCAACCCGTCGTTGGTGGAGTCCATCGTTTCGTACATCCACATCGGTTCGGCCACATGGACGTTCACGGGCAACTTTAATTCACCACATTTTTGAAACAATGGTTTCATCCGCGGGTCATCAACGTGCATGCCGTAAGCAGGTACCGGTTCCGAAAAAATTTCCCCCATGCCTTTATCACCCAGCTCACCTACCCCTTTCGCACCTATTCTCACGCAACGTTCCAGCTCCCGGACCGCCTTCTCACTCCACCCCGGTTCGTTGTATCCTGTGTAGTCAAACCCGCACCATATCTCAAACCGATCACCATACGAGGCATACGCCTTATACACCGAATCGAATGGAGCACCGGTCAGCATGGTCAGGATAATTGTTTTTTCAACACCGAAACGATCCATACGATTTACCCATTCCTTCAATTGGGCATGGGACTTTACATTGCCCTGATGGGCGTGCATATCGATCACCGGATATTTAGATTTGGTAATGTTGGTTACCGGTATCTTGTAAATAGAATGCGGCCGGAAGTTTTTCAGCAGCAGTGAATCGGGCTGTTGTGCAGCGCAGAAATTTGCAGAAATTATAAAAAGCAATGTGGAACTTAGGTATTTGAGCATGTGAGGTTTTTAGCTGGGTAAATGTCTTGAACCAGTCCGTGTCACCGTGAGCGTCCGGGGCCGGGTGGGCCCAGGACGCTCAATCAAGTATCTGATTTTAGAAAATCAAACAAAACGCGCCTACGAAAGCTGCCGCGGCTCAATACCCCGGGTTCTGTCCAATCGCTTTTGCATCGAGCGCGGGGATCGGCAGCAAATAATCGGTTTCCTGAAACCCCTGGGCATTGTCGGGTAGATTGACCTGCTCTAAAATCCGCTTTCTCAACACATCAAAGTAACGGTCGTTTTCAAAACAAAGCTCGTAACTTCTTTCGTCAATGACTTTTTGATCAAAAACTGCTTTGCTCATAGTCAGCGTAGCCCGCGGTTCTTTTTCCGTACCTGCATTGGCCCGATCGATAATCATATTTAACCGATCTACTGCAAGCTGGGTAGGCGCACCAGCCGCCATATTGGCTGCTTCGGCGTAGATAAGCAGAATGTCGGCAAAACGCAGCAGTTTCATTTCAAGGCCGGAATCTCCGCCACCAACCTGCTGATCATAAGTGAGATTGGGCATGTTATACTTCCCGATATAAGGAACACCGTCGGCAGATTTAGACCAGTTGATAATAGGTGCCGAAGGATCATAAACATCCGAAGTAAAATCCAGGAGCAGGTAGCTATGCTTGCGCGGCTGCTCGGGATAAATATTCGAAGCCCAGTAAATCTTCACAGGACCACCGCTCCATCCGTCCATTTCCGAAGGCGCAAAGACATTACCGGGCATGTAGGGTGTTTGGGATGTCGTATAAAAAGCGAACATGATCTCCATGCTCCGGTTGTTGGCCGTTTTGAAAACATCCTGTAAACTCGGCAACAGCTTGTAAGGTCCTTCGGTAATGATCTCGTTGGCAACATCACGCGCTTTCGCATAATATTCTGTCTGGTTGAGCGGAGCCGTTGCCCGGGTCAGATAGGCCTTAGCGAGATAACCTTTGGCAATCCACTTGTTTGGTTTGCCTGGAGTTGCGGCATCGTAGTCGCCGAGGTGGTCTACTGCGAAAGTCAGGTCAGCTTCCAGCAGATCGTACACTTTTGCGATTTCGAGGCGCGACTCGGGTGTTAAAGGAGTGGAAACCGGATCGGGCGTGTCCTCAGTAATGTATGGAATTTTGCCGTACAGGCGTACCAGCGTAAAATAATTGAAGGCTCTTAGGAACCGCCCCTGTGCAACGACATTATCAATTACATCTTGCGAATTACTGGCCAGACTACCGCCTTTAACCGCCCTCAGAACCGAATTGATATTGGCGATGGACTTATAGTGCCAGTTCCAAAGCTCATTGAATGAAGAGACTCCCAAATCAAGACTCGTACCTTCAAATTGTCCGTCAGGAAAGCTCGGAAGCCCCTGATAACCGCCCCATGTAACAAACAGCGCGTTCATGGCACCGGCATAGGCAGCTTCACACTGGCCTACTGTAGTATAAAAATTCTGGGGCGTGGAAATTCCTTCCGGCATTTCTTCCAGACTTTGGCAGGAAAAACCCGCAATCATCAAAAGCAACGCTATGATACTTTTGCTTGAATATAATATGTTCTTTTTCATTGTGCTGCGCTCTTAAAAGGTCAGATTGATTCCAAACATGAATGACTTGGCTGTGGGATAATTACTCAGGTCGATCCCCAGGCCTCCGGCCCCGCCGGCATTGAAGGAGCTTACCTCGGGATCATAACCCGTATATTTGGTAATAGTAAAGAGGTTGATCCCCGTTACATAAGTCGACAGCCTGCTTATCCCGAACTTACCCACGATTGACTGAGGGATAGTATAGGTAAGCGTCACATTTTTCATTCTCAGGTAAGAGCCACTTTCGACCCATCGGCTGGAACGTTGATCTACACCAATTCCGGACGTTTGATTACTTCCCAGTTCCAGCAGGTTTCTATCGCGTGAACTCATAAATACAGGCACATCGGTATTTTGGTTGTTGGCAGTCCATCTGTTATTCAGGTTCATGCTTAATCCATTAGAAGGATTCTCCGTTTTAATACGGACCGCATTGAAAATATCATTGCCATAACTGCCCTGCACCAGGAAAGTCAGATCGAAGTTCTTGTAGCTGACACTGTTATTCCAGCCGTAAATAAACTTGGGCGACGCATTCCCGATCGCTTCCTGACCGTCATCAGCCCTCGTTATTTTACCATCACCGTTCACATCCTTCCATTTGGCCTCGCCCGGAGCCTGGCCCATTTTCTTAGCCTCGGCACGTTCGGCTTCACTCCATGTTCCGAGATTCTTATAACCTCGCATCTGATCCACTGGCTGCCCAACCTGCAGATATTTTAAAGAAAAACCGCTGCCGTAGATCTGGTAACCGCCTCCCGTACTGGTTCGAATAGCCAGCGGTGCATTATCGAGCAGGGCCAGAACTTTACTCCTGTTGAAAGATATGTTAGCGGAAGTATTCCATTTCAAAGCCCCGGTTGCCAGCGGCTTGCCACCGACCGAGATTTCAAGCCCTTTGTTTTGTATCGAGCCTACATTGGAGAGAATGGTGGAAAATCCTGTATAAGCTTCCACCTGTTTGTTTAACAAGAGGTCCGTGGTTGTTTTTTTGTAAAGATCTACCGTGGCAACCAGCCGCTCGCCGAAGAACCCCAAATCCGTACCAATATTGGTCTGTACCGTAGTTTCCCATTTTAGGTTGGGGTTGGCAGCGCGGCCCAGGGCAAAACCTATGTTTGGTGTACTATTCCCTTCGTAAGGATAATTGAAACCAGAAGCAACCGTCGCAAGCGTCTGATAAGGCTGGATAGCCTGATTACCTGTCTTACCCCAGCTCGCACGTAGCTTTAAGTTGGAAATAGCCTTCACATTTTCAAGAAAAGATTCCTGGGAAATCCGCCAGGCGGCAGCTGCGGACGGAAAATATCCCCATTTATTATTAGCGCCAAAAACCGACGAACCGTCGGCCCGGTAACTCGCTGTGATCATATATTTCTCATTAAATACATAATTCACCCGGCCGAGATAGGAATTCAACACCTGTTTTGCCTGTGCATTGTAACGTTCGTTGATCTGAGAAGCGCCGCCCAGATCATTGATACCGGTATCATCGCTGAAAAAACCCTGAGCGGAAATGAAAGAATTTTTAGACTGTATCAACTGCTGCTCAGCAACTCCCGTGACAGTTAAAGCGTGCTTTTTGTTGAAAATACGACTGTAAGTGAGTATATTGGAGTTTTGATAGTACTGATACTTACTTTCGGTCAGGTCACCAATCCCGCTCACGCCGCGTCCGGGCTGCGTCTTGGTACTGTAGTAATGCTGCTCGTCGTTGGAATTGATGCTCGCAGCGCCGGTCACCCGAAATGATAACCCTTTCAGCAGTTTGAAATCGAGAAACGTACTGATCTCATTCGTAATATTGTTTTTTTCGGATTTCGTTTCTAACGCGGTTGCAACAGGGTTCCACACATCGTTGTCGGCATAGATCTTCGAGCCATCGGGTCCGCCTTTTAAAGCTTTGTTATTGTAATTTCCATTGGCGTCATAAACAGGTGTGATCGGGTCGAATCTCGCAACGGTATTTATTACCTGGCCAAGAATATCACCGAAACGCGTTCCCTCTCCCACGGGCGGCACATTTCCTTTGTCCTTGATTACATTGAGATTGACACCGGCATTCATCCAGCTCGTCACTTTCAAGTCCAGGTTGCTTCTTAAATTATAGCGGGTGTATTTCGTATTGACGACAATTCCCTGTTGATTCATATAACCTGCGGACACGAAAAAGCGAGCCGATTCCCCACCTCCGCCGACCGACAACTGGTGATTCTGCAATTTGCCGCTCCGGTATATTTCATTCTGCCAGTCAGTGCCACCAGTCGCGTCCAGTTTTGCAATTTGTTCGGTTGAAAATGGAATTACGGGCGTAATAGGCGCACTTGCAGTTCCGTTCTGCGTGGCCGCCCAATCGTTGGACTTGCGGGCATAATCACCGGCTTTCATCAAATCAAGTTTATGGTTCAATTTCTGGACGCCCATACTGAAACCATAGTTAAAAACAGCTTTCCCGGACGCGCCTCTCTTGGTTGTAATCAATATGACCCCATTGGCTCCCCTGGCACCATAAATAGCCGTAGCCGAGGCATCTTTCAGCACTTCCAGGGATTCGATATCGTTCGGATTAATGGTCGAGATATTGACACCTTGTATCCCGTCAACTACAACCAATGCATTATTGCCACCGGTTATGGAGTTACCTCCTCTGACTCGAATGGTGGCATTTCCGCCGGGAGCGCCATCTGTATTCTGAACCATTACACCGGCGGCGCGGCCTTGCAACGCCTGGTCTACCCGCTGGGTAGGCAGCCTTGTCAGGTCAGAGCCTTTAACTGAGCTGACCGAACCGGTAAGATCCGACTTTTTCTGAGTACCATATCCTACCACCATCACTTCTTCCAGTGCCTTTGTGTCCGTTACCAGCGATAAATCGATCTTTTTTCTATTTCCAATGGTAACTTCCTGCCAGAGATACCCTACAAACGAGAACACAAGCATATCGGCATCTGAAGCGACAGTAATGCTGTATAGGCCGCTGGCTCCAGTGAGCGTGCCGTGTTGCGTACCTTTGACTACTACGCTCACGCCCGGCAATCCCTCGCCTTTTTCGTCTGTTACCGAACCCGTCACGGTCCGATCCTGCGCGTCAGTCAAGGGCATAGTGCCCAGAAATTTACCAGGGTCACCGTTTGCATCAGGAGAATCTACTGCAGACCTGTGCAAAAGGATGGAACCGTCCACCAGCCGAAAACCAATGTCCATGGGTTTCAATGTGTTTTCCAGCACGAAAGACAGCTTTTGATTAATATGATGAACGGATAGTTTCCGTTGGACACCAATTGCCTTGGAGCTATATACGAAATCAACTCCAGTCGATTTTTCGAGGGTATTTAAAAATGTCCCCACGTTACTCTGGTCGAGATGAATCGTGACGATCCTTTCCAACAGGTTTTGGGCATGGGTGGGCCCTGCCTGAATTGCACTTATAACCAAAGCCGACAGAATGAGTTGGTAGATGGAATGTTTCATAACTACCCAAAACCAGGTTTGACAATGTAGATGGTCTTTCATACTTTTGAATGTTTGTTAAGTTTTGTTTAGGATTTAGCAATAGCAGCCCTTTTACACCCTGAAATGGATGTTCTGCGAGAGACAGGAAGGGCGGAGAAAATCGGTACCGCTGCAACGGTACCGATTTCATTTCCGGAAGTCAGATAATGGTTGTTACATGGTAGATGGGTTATAGATGGTTAATTATTGACAGCCTTTTCCGGTAACTAAAATCTTGGTTCCCCGCACTTCGTAACTCCCGTTGATCGTCCCGCAAAGTAGTTCTAGTTTGGTATACAGGGTCTGACGCGTTAGGTCTCCGGTAAATGGGCAATGGCTCAATGATTCCTGTTCCAATTCAATTTCTGTTCCGTAAATGACTTCCAACTGATGTATTACTTCTCCAATGGGCGCATCCTCGAATACGAGCGAAGGAGCCGTCGCCTGCTCTGAAACATGAGCCAGAATCGGTTGGGGATCTTCTGTTATACTGGTAACAAACTGCTCGTTGTCAGGAAAATAGATTACTTTCTGGTTTGGGGTCAAGATGACTCCGCGGTTAGGGCTTACGTTGGTAAGGTCTTTTGCTCCTTGCCTGTACACTGTTACCTTGCCGCTTTGAACAGTTACCTGAACAGGCTGCCCTGGACCACCTGACCGAACCTGAAATATCGTGCCCAATACTTTTGTAATGATATCGCCCGAATACACAAGAAATGGCCGGGCAGGATTGCGATGTACTTCAAAGCTGGCCTCCCCAAGTAATCTCACATTCCTGGTCTTCTTATTAAAACCCTTATGAACCGCGAGTTGCGCACGCGGTGACAGCATAACAATGCTTCCATCCGGCAGCTTCACTTCTTTAGGTTTGCCAGACTCATTCACAAACTGTGTCCATTCGGTCTGTTCCACTTTGTCGATCAGAGACTGCTGCCCAAACCTCGGGAGAAGTTTCTGGTTCCAGTTCAAACCGACAACAATTGCAATGACGGCAGCGATTCCGGAAGCGATCAACGCAACTTTACGCCACAATGACCTCACGAACGGTGCAGGGTCTACGTCTGGTTCCGGAGATTGCGGTTGGACTTTATTCCAAAGCCTTTGCTCCATCATCAGCCAATGCTCCTCCGATATCGGAATATCTATCGGCTCGCCCAGTAATTCATACCACTGTTCGACCAACTGGCGTTCCTCAGGTGTGCACGTATGCGTTTCGTAACTGTTCAATAAAGCAATAAAGGCAGATCGATTCATTATATCGCGACTACAGAAGTGTTCACTTATATAGTATAAAAAAGCATGTGGAGCCGTAAAGCAAATTTGCACTTATTGGAAAAATGAAAAATAAATGAACGCTAAACACGAATATTCTTGAAATAATTAAATACAAAAAATCGATTTAACAAAAGAAAACAAATGCCTGTTGCTAATTTCTCTCCTGAATAGCCATCCAAAAAACCATTTCGAATCAGCCCGGAAAATACAATTTTGAGGGAAGTAATTCAGGAGCAAATAATCGTGGCAATCACCGAATAGGCAAGATAGTCTTTCAATTGAAATCGCAGCAGGCGCAAGGATTGCGTAATGTGGTATTCAACAGCTCGATCCGTAAGCCCCAACTGGCTGGCTATTTCCGATGTAGAACGCTGTTCAAAACGGCTCATCTGGAATACCAGCCGTGTTTTTTCGGGAAGCAGATTAAGGGCAGCTTCCAGCGCAGCCGACAACTCAGCCAGACCTACGTCCGTATCGGCCAACCGGTCGGTGGCCTGGTCGCAAGCTTCTCCCAGCTCGGCTTGCATATTCACCAGCTTTGCTTTAATGAAGCTGATCACACTGTATTTTAATGCCGTTTTCAGGTACGCCTCAGGATTCTCGATCAGGGTCTTCTGCCTATTTTCCCACAACCTCAAAAACAGCTCCTGCACCATTTCTTCGGCTGCACTCTGACTATTCGTTTTCCAGGTAGCAATGGAAAAGAGTGGTCTCCAATAGCGCCTGTAAATAGCCTCATAGGCCTTTGGGTCTCCCGAAAAAAGGAGCCTTCCTAACATTTCATCCGGGAGCGTGGAATACAGATCATTATCCATTATTGGCAATTTCTTAAGCCGAGGTCTGTTAAAATTAGTTACTACTAAGTCAAGGTACTCAGATTTTGACAATAGAACAATACTTGGATATCGACTAAAACGTCGTATTCATTCGTTCTGCATGGCCTAACCCGGTTAAACCCTGTAGCATTTAGGGCACTAAAAAATATTATAAATATTATTTGAATTACCTAAATACGAGAACAGTACCATGTCTCTCACTTAGAAGCATTATGATTTTCATAGAAATAACGTTTAAATTCATGTTGATACGCCGGACTTGTTTGAGTTACCACCATCAGAGGAACATAATATCTCATTTTTCGGGCTCCCAAAGCCGAAAACGAGATATGTGAAGCAGTGGGATTGCAAGCCCGAAAATTCGATTGTGGACTCAGAGTGGAGAATTCGGAGTTGTTGACCACCACAATTCAGAAATTAGGGATATATCATTTCGGACAGAGTTGACTATGTTAAATAGTTGATTAATAGTATCGTAACGCTTGCTAAAACAAAACCTGATCATGGTCAATCTGCCACGGAATCGGGTGGTCGTGGTGTCCGAATTTTCCAATTGACTCTGCCCAAATCAGTTATAACCTGCTCTTTTACCGAATATTTTAAGACCAAAGCAGCCGCAACCGGCATAAGCGTTGGTTTCTCCAAAGCCAGCTATCGCCGGTACGTCCCGAAAAGCTCCGACCGGCGAGATCTGGCCATGGGAAACCCCTGGACCCCGCTATTCGCCTCTCGTCTCATAGCTAATTCCCCAAGACTTATGGAAAATCAAAAACAAAAAGGCAGACCGCCCAAGGAAGATAAGGTTGCCAAGAGGAATCATTTTTCTGTGTGGGTTACCAAAGACCAGAAAGTACAGATCAATCAGCTCATTGAAAAGAGTGGCCTTTCGGCAAGTGAATTCTTTTTGACACTGGCGCTCAACACACCATTCAAAAGACCGCAGAAGAAAACGCTTCCCAAACAGACCGCTGAAACGATCCGTATACTCGAACAGCTTGCCGGAGTTCTTTCACTTGCTGTTTTAAAAACCAGGGACTATGACATGATCTCAAAGCAGTGGCAGAAAAGCAGTCAGCACGTTCGGCTGCTGGCTCAACTGATCACCCTTTGGGTATTTGAAGAATTTGAAATCCGGACTACCAGCAAAACGCTGTCGGACATTCGGGACTGGATGCAGGAACTGCATATTTATTTGTCTCATATCTTGCCGCCATCGGAAAACAAAACCAGTGCCCTTGAAAAGACATCAAAACTTTATCACAGCTCCAAGGATCTGCTGGAAAAATACGAGCGGTATTACGAGTCCGAGGAATCACAGGAACTGATGGTATGGAAACAACGGCAACAGAGTGATCCCGGCAAGGTACATTACCAGATTGAAAACGCGATCGATGAATTACTAAAACGGATCAAGAGATGATAGGTAAAGCTGGACTCGGAAATTATGCCAAAGGAATTTTAGAATACTGTTACTATGAAAAGGAGCTGAGCGAGAAACGGGAAAAATCCCTGTCCATCGATGACGTGAGAGGGGAACTGATCTACGTTCAGCATCTTGGTATCAAGTTTCTGGCTGACCGAAGCCTGGATTTAAAATACATGGCCAGCCAATTTCTGGACAACATGGACAAAAACAGAATGCTGACCAAATTCATGCGGCACCAGTCCTTCAGTTTCCCGCCTGGCGAGAAACCTGCCAATGATAAGATTATAAATATTGCCACTGAGTTCGCTAGGGAATTCGGTTTTGAGCAAAACCAAATGTTGGTCTTCAAACATACCGACACCACCCATGACCACTTTCACATAGTTGCCAACCGTCTCGATTACAATGGCAAAAACACTGCAGATCATTTTAACAATTATGCCAGGACTGGCAAGTTTTGTCGAAGAATGGAATTGGAACTGGGGTTTACAATTACTCCTGGAATGCGACTGACCAGTGAAAACCGGTTGGAAAAAGGTTTATCTGACAAGGTCGTGATTCAACTTAAAAACATCATTGATCAACTCTTGCCTTCTATCAGCTCCCTTGCTGAGCTAGAAAATGCCTTGAAGGAGAAAGGATACAAAACCTACATCGGCCGGGGCATTGCTTTTTTCAATCCCAAAAACAGAATGAAGGTCAAAGGCTCTGAAATTGGTCGGGAGTATTCACTTGCGAATTTGGAGAGGCGGCTTGGGAAGGAAATTGTGGTTGAGAAGATACTGGAACTTCCAATAAAAAGGAAGCAGGAAAAACAGATTGGACTAAGAATTTAATCACGAATAATTCCTATAAACAATTAGCTCCAGCGCTGTTTTATCCTTATAGCTAACAAGGCTCATCAAGCATGGACAGCATTATTGCTCCGGTATAAAGTGAAAAAGTGTGCGTTACATTTGGATCCAGTATTTTAGCCAGGAAGAAAATAAGTTACGGGAAGGAATAGGCCGCTGTCAAAAGTGTGCCGCTTTCCCGACCGAGGGCCAGTCCTGATGAGTAAGTCCATTATTGTTGTGGGAATAAACGCGAAACGGCTCAGGGTGAACTAGTTATTTGAGCAAGATATAGTAGTACTTTGTTGGTGGTTGAAAAGAGCAGATGATAGGGATCCAACAGTTATAAATAGACATATTTGAGCTCATTTTAGCAGCGCTATGCCCCAGGAAATTCTCAAATCATAAAGCGGAGGCGCTTATAAACATACTTTCATAACATAAACGTAAGTTTCCAGGTTTAATAATATTTTGCGTGATGTTATCATCAACTTAATATTAGCGCATTTTCGGCTTTCCGAAAGTGTAATTCATTGTAATCACAAATTGTCGTAGTGGCCTTACATCGAACAGATTGAATTGCCATGGATTTAAGTAACTGATCTGATTGGTTACATTCATGCAATTTACTTGTATGTCATAATTCTTAAACTTATAGCCAAGACTAACATCCCAGGAGTAGCTTCTGGGGATCTTATAAGCCGGGTCATTTGCAATGCCTGAAAAGAAATCGCCCTTGTAAAACAAACCAGAACCAAGTGAGAACCCTTTCATTTTCTTCTCAGGGAGGTAATGTAGCCAGATATTTGCGGCTATCCTGGGTGCATTGGGCAAAGAATTTCCTGTGGGATAGCCAGGATCAAAAACAACTTTGGTCTGGGTGTAGGACCCGCCAGCTGTCAATGAAAGTGACGGCAAAACCAATCCGCCTGCATCGATTTCAATTCCTTGACTGCGATGATGGCCATTGTAATAAACATTGTACTCATCATAATCGGGGTTAACGGGATCGACGAAAAGGTAACCATACGGATTGTGCTTATTGATCTGGAAAATACTAATCGACACTCCCAATTTCCGCGAAAACAGATCCGCTTTTGTTCCGGCTTCAACTTGCGTACTGATTGTAGCTGGCGGCAGTGTATATTCTTTGTAATTTTTGGCAAAAACATCAGGCGAATTGATTTCGTAACCCTTAGAATAAGAAGCAAAAAGTGACAAGTTTGATTTTGGTTTAAAGACAAGCCCCGCCCGTGGCGTGAGAACTCTTTTACTGATGATGTCATCCCTATAGCCTTCAAATTCAGTACCGGCAAGTTCCTGCTGGAAATAATGGTTGCCTTGTCTGGTAATGCCTGCTCGTAAACCTAGCAAAATCTGTATTTTCTCGTTAAACAGCATCAGTTGGTCCTGAAAGTAAAAACCCGTCCGCTCAATAATCGACACGTACGGTCGAAGGGGACTATTAGCCGGTTCATCAATATGTTTTATCCCATTTTTGGGGTGGAAGATGTTGCTTGTATCTAAGAGGCTTAACTCACCTCCGTTTGTGTAGCGGTAATGTGTGGTCTGAAAATCTGCTCCTACAAGAAGCTGGTGCCTGATTTTACCAAAATAGAATGTACCATAAGCATCCGCAGAAGTTGCAAGGTTAGTAGTTTTCTGATAAAATCCATATATCCTCCTTTCAAAATCGCCGCTCTGTTCCGGCTGATCGAACCATATGCCGAATGGTCGGTTCTTGGTACTTGCGAAAAAGCCCTTGACTGTAATCCTCCAGGATTTATTCAATTCGTAGTTCAAGGTCAAAAAGTGATTTTCAGTTTTGAACCGATATTTCAAGGAAGGTTCTCCCAAGTAAAGAGAAGGACTAAGCTGCTTAAGACCAAGTATCGTACCGTCTGGCGAAACAAGACCGGCGTCGTCGGTAGCGGTGGAGCTCCGGATGACCGATTCCAAATTCAGCGAAAGTTTTGATGTAATATTCCACGAAATTACGGGAGCCAAAAATGCTTTGTCGGACCTTACGTAATCCCTGAAACTATTACTTTTCTCTAGTGATGCAGTCAAGCGAAACCGGAGATTATGGTTTTTCGTTAAGGGTCCCGTCAAGTCAATGGATGATCGCATGAGCCCCCATGAACCGGTCTTAATCTGCGCCTGACCGGCGAAATTGGCAAGAGGCTTTTTAGTTACAAAATTGAATACACCGCCCGGTGCGACGTCCCCGAACAAAATAGAAGCCGGCCCCTTTAGAAATTCTACCTGCTCAATGTTATCTGAATAATGATTACCCGAGTTCCATATCATCATCCCATTTAAACGATAATTTTGGGCGTCATTAAGATCAAAGCCGCGGGCATTGAAAAACTGTGCCGAACCTGCACCGCTATAGTTCCCTGTAAAAGTGAGACCGCTGATATTGCGCGCAATCGTAGTCAGGTCATGGGCTGCTTGCTGATTGATGACTTTTTGTCCGATCACTGTGATGGACTGTGGTATGTCCTGTATTTCAACTAGCGTCCGGGTAGCCGCGGCCGATTTCATCCTGACACCGGAAACGGACACTTCTTTCATCAGCACAGCATTTTCACTCATGCTGAAAGAAAGAGTCGCTTTTGCGCCACCTTCAATGGTAACGGGTAGGTCTTTGGAATTGTATCCGAGTAGTGTGGCAGTAAGCCGGTAGTCTCCAGCATCTGCTCTGATCAGGTAGTTACCTTGCTCGTTTGTGCTTGTGACCACATTCACATCTTTAAGCGAGATGCTGGCAAATGGGATTGGCAGGCCATTTATATCAGTAACCTTTCCCGCCAGTGTGCCTCTCGCGTTTTGCGCAGATAAGCTGATCGGAAGAACAATTAAAAGAAAAAGTGCCAACGTTGCAGCTTTCATAAAGGCGGGTTATCTATAGAAATGAGGGGTGCAGGCTCACGGCGTTTCAACTTTCAGGTTATAGAGGTTTGTAAGACATTTGGTAAGCACCTCAAGGTTCATAGGCTTTGTCATATAATCATTCATTCCGGCGGCCATACAATTCTCACGGTCCTCGCTCATGGCGTTTGCAGTCACTGCTACAATCAGCGGTCTTTCTCCATATAGTTGCCGGATTATCCTGGTTGCTTCCAATCCGTCCATTTCGGGCATCTGCAAATCCATCAAGATCAGGTCATACTTGTTAACTTTCATCATTGCAAGTACTTCAAGACCATTGTTGGCGAGGTCTGGCTGATAGCCCAGCTTGTTAAGAATCCAGACAATCAGCTTCTGGTTCATCAGAATATCCTCTGCAATCAGAATTCTGAAGTGGTAGTTGCTGGCGAACTCCTGAGAAAGTGCTGTTTTTCTGTGCTCGATTTTAGGAACTTCGAGGGTCTTGAACAAATCATTGACGGAACGCAAGAGCTGTGCTTGCCGTACCGGCTTGCCGATAACCGAGCTAAAAAGGGATAGATGACTTTTTTGGCCGTCGTTTTTAAGAGAGCCTAACAATATTATGGGCGTAGCAGCTTCCAATTCTTTTATTCGCTTTGCCAGTTGCAATCCGGTCATATCCGGCATCTGCATATCGGTAATTACGACGTCTATCCGCGAGTTTCCCGATAGAACTTCAAGTGCGAGCTCCCCTGAGCTCGCGGTGATTATATTGATCTGAAAAGGCTTAAGTTGCCTTCTGATAGATTCCTGGCTGTTTTGGTTGTCATCGACAATCAATACCCACTGTTCCCCAAAAATTGGGTTTTCAAACTCTTTGATACTGGACTGAGGGTTTTCACCTTTTTGGTAGTCAACTTCAAAATAGAAAGTTGACCCTCTACCCAATTCACTTTCCACCTCAATCCGGCCACCCATCAGTTTTACGAGGCGTTCGCAGATCACCAAGCCCAATCCTGAACCTCCGTATTTCCGAGTGATTGACGAATCCAGCTGATTGAATGCCTTGAAAAGGTTGCGTTGCTGGTCTTTGGGTATCCCAATACCTGTGTCTTGAATTTCGAAACGGAGTTTTAATCTGTCCTGGGATACGCTGCTAACAGATATATTAATTAATACTTCGCCCTGGTGTGTAAATTTGACAGCATTACCCACCATGTTGATAAGGATCTGCCTGAGCCTCAAGCTATCTCCAACGAAAAAAATTGGAACTTCGTCGTCAATTAGATAGATCAAGTCAATGCCAGATTCTGCGATTTTCGGCCCAAATAATTCCAGTACATCCTCAATGCATTTCCTTAGCTCAAACAGATGCGATTCGAGCTCAATATTGCCCGCTTCGATCTTTGAAAAATCAAGAACATCATTGATCACGCTCAGCAAAGATTCACCACTGTTGATAATAGCCTCGGTATATTCTTTCTGCTCACTATCTAGCGAAGTTTCTGTCAGTAATGATGCCATTCCCATTACACCGTTTATCGGGGTCCGCAGCTCGTGACTCATCGTGGCTAAAAAAATGCTTTTCGCAGAGTTGGCCGCATCAGCCTGTTTCTGGGCCAATTCTGCAATCATTCTTGCGTTTCTTTCCTGTTCCCTCTGTTCTTTTAATTGGTTGTTTAACACTTCGAGCGAGCTTGTATTTTCCAGAAGTTCTTGATTAAGCTTCTGTAAATGTGAGGCCTGATCTCTTATTTTTGCCGTCCGGCGCCTGACCAGCACCATTAACTTCGTTTTCTGTCTTCGCTCGTATTTTAGCCGATAATAATAGAAAAGGTAGGCACCCGCAACAACTATTGCAATCAGCACAAACTTAAACCACCACTTCATCCAATATGGTGAATTAATGTGGATCAGAAGTCTAGCTTCTTTGTCACTCCACAACCCATCGTTGTTTGAAGCACGAACCCTGAAAGTATAAAAACCGGGATTTAAATTGGTGTAGGACGCACTATGCACATTTCCGGTGTGATTCCAATTTTCGTCAAAGCCTTCAAGAATGTAAGCATATTGGTTGTTTTCGGGGGATGTATAATCGAGCGCAGCAAATGTGATTGTGAAGACAGAAAGGGAGTAGTTCAACTCAATCTCCTTAGAGGTCAAAAGCGTTTGCTTTAATGGGCCATTTTCAGTTTTCACATTTACAGGCTTATCGAAAAGCTGCAAGCCGGTCAATACAACGTTAGGTTTGTTTCTATTGTAAGTCAGTTTTGACGGATCGATAATTGTGTACCCGTTGATACTTCCCATTACAATTTCACCGCTGGTCAGCCTGGCACCTGCACCAAGATTATATTCCATCGTTTTTAGATTGTTGTTCTTGCCAAAACCTCGGAAGACGCCCTTTTTTGGATCATAAGAGTCAATCCCCTTGTTTGTACTGATCCATAAGACCCCGTAGGAGTCCTCAGAAATATAATTAACCGAATTGTTGATCAGGCCATTTTCCTCGGTGTAGCTGGCGATTGAGCCAGTTTTTGGATCATAACTGTTTAATCCTCCTCCTTGTGTCCCAATCCACATCTTTCCTTTTGAATCTTCATAGAAACAACCTACCACGTCACTTGTAAGCATGCTGTTCGAGGTGTTCAGCTGGGAAAAAGTATTTTGCTCAGGATCGAAAATGCTGATCCCTTTTGAATACCCGCCGATCCAAATTTTCCCTCTTTTGTCCTCATAAAGTGCCAGTACCGTATTGTCACAAAGGCTAGTTGACAGCTTCCCTTCCTCATGCAGATATTTTGTGAACATACCCGTCTTGGGATCAAACCGGTTAATGCCACCTCCATCAGTACCCACCCAGATTCTTCCAAACTTATCTTCAAGAAGGATATCAATCGAGTTACTGTTGAGCATATTTGCTCCCGTGCCTTTCGTGAAGTGTCTAAAGGTGCCAAGCCTAGGATTCAAGACGTCCAGTCCACTACTGTAAGTGCCGATCCATACCAGGTCACTTTTGTCTGAATGAATTATTGTCGTGACATAATTGCTTGAAATGCTGTTAAGATTACTTTTTTTATGGGTGTATTTCTTGTAGGATCGCTTGGTCCTGTCGAAATATTCAAGCCCAGCATCTGTGGCAAAGTAGAGGTTACCCAAACGATCCTCGTCCAACGATCGCACAATATTTTTAGCAGAAGGAATATTTGCAAGTGAAGATTTGAAGGACTGGAAAGTAGTCAAATTTCGATCATATTTCAATACCCCCTGACTTGATGTTCCAATCCACAGAACACCTGCGTTGTCCTGGTAAAGCGAGTATATCCCGTCATTAGGCATTCGGGTGTCTCCATCGGTACGATCTCTTATTTTGATTATCTTTTTTGTTGATATGTCGAAAAGTTGCAACGTAGTATTTGAGCCAAGCCAGAACCTGTTACCACTTGCCCGTAGCAGGCAACTGATCGGATTTAAGCCGCCGTAAGAATTTTTATCTGGCTCAACGGCGTATTTGTAAAAAACTCCCCGCTGCTCATCGAACATTTTAAGGCCACTCGCACAGCCAATCCAAATATTCCCGTGCACGTCTTCTGAAATCGCATTAATGGAATTGTCCTGATTCTCGGAGTTGAGGTCTTTATACTCCTCAACATTTGATGTATTCGGTCTTAGCATTTTAAGACTATTGTGAGTGCCGATCCAGATATTTTTTTCGCGGTCTTCAAAAAGGCTGTACACATCTTCCTTGGTAGCAACGCCCTCGGTCGAGTTTAAGGGAATTCTTTGAAAAGTTTTTCCATCTTTCGAGAGTAGATTCAAGCCGTTGGGAGTTCCTATCCAGATATTTGACCGACTATCCTTAAGAAGGACGTTGATCTGATTGGCACTGATGGAGTTCGTTTTTCCCTCCTTGTTTTCAAAACGGGTGAAAATGTCTTTTGCGCGATCATATTTGTTAAGTCCGCCCGTTCTGGTACCGATCCATAAATTTCCATTTGAGTCTTCAATAATGGCCGTAATATGGTTTGCAGAAAGAGAAGTAAAATCGTTCCGGCGGTTTTTGAAAACTTCAATTCGATAGCCGTCGTACTTATTCAACCCATCCTGGGTGCCAAACCACATAAAACCATAAGAATCCTGATAAATGCACTGAATGGTGTTCTGTGAAAAATTGTCTCTGCTGCTCAGAGGCATAAGGTCCAGTGTTACCTCCTGCGCCTGAGCTGAAACCCACCCGTTAAAGATGATTGTTAGTAAATGCAAAAATGGGACTCCTCGCAAAAGGTGCCGCGTCATCTTGGTATTACCTTTCATTCTGTTAAGTGAGGGTTACAAGTAGACCATAAAATGACTGATGAAGTTGTTATTAAATCCAAGGATTTACACATTCTTTGTTAGCCATTCAATTTAACGAATTTATCGAATTAGTTCATCATCGGCTATCGTTTTGATCAATATTTTTCAACATTTATAGAACTAGTTCGTTATTGCCGTTTTTATTTGAAGATACGTTACATATGCCCAAAAATTTAACTTTGGCATCGACTAAGCAGAGTCAGCATCGTGGAATTTTTTGCTTTTCTGATCCACGGTGATATGTGAAATTTTAATGACTCAAATTCTTCCAGCGGTCGCTAAGGGAGAAGCAAACTAACATTAATTTATAGGGCAAGAACCTGATCCGCACAGTCTACTCAGAAAACGTCGAAAACTGCTAAATCTGCCCTCGGAAAAATCAAGCTTTTATCTCGCTAAAAGCTCTTTTTTCAAAACAATGACACGAAATAAGACACGCCGAAAAGCCGGTTATTGAATCCCGGTCATCCCATAAATCCTGTCAATGCCGGTCCATCATTCCCCATACCTGCGACAAATCCAGCATCGTCGCCAACGCCAAAGGCGGCCTATTCCTCCCCGTCATCGGCGGGCGGTCCGTCGCAAGGCACGACTAGGCGCATTCCGCAGTCAGCGGCTGGTGCGATATTTCCGAACCCATTTAATCAGAATTCTTTCCCTAGGGCTTTCGTAACGACAAGCCAAATGTCATGCACAAGCCATGACGAGCAACAACAAGTGTCTGCAGCCCCTAAATACCCTTGTCAAGTATATGATTGGTGCCGGTGTGTTACCCATGCGTCGGATCGTCGAAGAACGAAAGGTGATATACGAACCCTATGAAGACGACCGCGTCACCGGGTGGATAAAGCGTGCCCAGTGCCCGCGAAGCCGCCTGGCAGTGGTCGTATTGTTGGAATACGTTAACCAACATCACCAGCGACAAAGAGGGGTATGGCGTCGCAAAGTCTTTTGCGTTTTCGTGACCCGCATAGGCCATGTCCCAAAGGGTCAGTATGATGTGACCAGATCTCTCTTAAGCTATATATTCGGCTCGCTGATGTCGAGCACAGCAGCGAAATTTGCAATGTCCCGCATTCGACCCAGCCGACACTGCAAGGTTTACATACAGCATCATGCATTAAAAGGATCCGATAGCGGCCAGCCGCTCTAAGCTTTCCCGTCCTGGTGGGGTGGCGAAAAGTGGCTGGAAGTATCCAATCTGATCCCCGAGTTTCACATATCAGTATTGAAGAATGGCTACAACATCAAATACGTGAACAAGATCCCGTTGATTACTTCTTTTAGTTGGGTATCAACAACGAAGCCGAGCAAAAAACTGGTTACAATGTCTCAGTGCAAACGAAAGTTACAAAGCAAAAAATGACGGCTGCAAGCCTTCACTTCGTCATCCGGCTTTTTACCGCGGCTGGGCGCCCCCGGCTAGGCGCCCCCGGCTTTGGCCGCTCCTTAAATCGCCGGATGGGCTTGCATCCAAGGGGATGAACCCCGTCATTTTTTCTTCGAGTGGGAGGTAGCGATTGCCCTGAGCACACCGCCGGGCTTAGCTACTTTAAAGCCTTTCAAAAATGAAAAATCTTGAAAACACTCCAAAAATTTATGTTGGCACTTACGGAATCTACAACAATGGGTCGCTGTTCGGAAAATGGTTTGATCTGACCGACTATTCGGACCGGGAAGAACTCTATAAAGCCTGTTTTGAATATCACCGCAATGAATTTTTACCGGAGTTGATGTTCCAGGACTGGGAATACATTCCAGACTTTCTGATCTCGGAAAGCTGGCTGCATGAAGATACCTACACATACTTTGAAGCCATTAATGAAATGAACAGCGAATGCGCCGAAGCATTTGAAATATATTGTAACAGCATTGCCAGCTGGCCTGGCACCGGAATGGATTTCGATGAGCTTCTTGAAGGTTTTAATGAAAGCTATCAGGGGTATTTGGGAGGCGTAATGAAAGACGCGAAGATTGAGTTTGCATGTCAGTATATTGAAGATACTGGAATGCTCTCAGGGGTATCGGAAATACTGGAAAGGTATTTCGATTATGAAGCTTATGCAAAAGACTTGTTTCTGGAAGGCTATACTGAATACGACGGTCATATTTTCCTTGACCAGTAATGTTAAAAGAGGTCTGATCCCATTGGTTGTCAGACCTCTTAAGTTTTTGATTTTCAGGAAACGCTAGGTCACTTTCTGAGAATCCGAGCGAAGCTTCGACTTCAACAAGTTCATATCGTCGCTGATTTTTCGGTCTACAATTTTTGCGTAGATCAGAGTTGCCTTAATGCCGTTTCGAAAGTCGCCCTTTCAAAGCTTGCATATCTTCACTAACCTTCGTATCCAAAATTTTCGCATAAATCTGCGTAGTCCGAATGTTGGTATGCCCAAGCATTTTGGAAACGCTCTCGATCGGCACACCATTTTGCAGAGTAATAGTTGTCGCAAACGTATGTCTGGCAACATGTGATGTGAGAACCTTATTAATCCCGCAAATCACCGCAATCTCTTTCAAATAATCATTCATCTTCTGGTTACTCGGTACTGGCAAAACCAGCCCACGCGATTCACAAAGCGGATGGTCTTTGTACCTGTCAATAATTTTTAGCGCTTCGGACAGCAGCGGAATATGTGATTTCACATTCGTTTTCGTGCGTTGAATAAAAATCCACTGCTCACCATCAATCCCTCGAGCTATCTGGCTTTTTTCGAGCTTCTGAACATCAGTGTAAGCCAAGCCGGTGAAACAACAAAATAGAAAGGTGTCGCGTACTTGGGCAAGCCGATCGCTGGCGAACTCTTTTCTAGCCATCAGGTCAAGTTCAGTTCTGGTAAGGATCGCCTTGTCAACTTTCTTAAACTTACCCTTGAAGTTTAAATACGGATCAAGATTCATCCATTGCCCAGGCAAATGTTAATGATTTTACGGAACATTTTCAGGTGCTTCACCACTGCATTGTTGCCCATCTTGCGAACTGAACGTAAATAGAACTCGTAATCGGCGATGAAAGCGAAATCGATGCGGCTGATGTCAAAATCGTTTGTGTTGTAGTGGCTTTTCAAGAATGTCAATGTATGACGTTCAAGCACCTTGTATCTCTTGAATGTTCCAATCGTATATTCCTGCCCGATTAATATCTTCATTCGCTCATTGTGGTCAGCGATCACTACCATCAGTAACCGCTGCTTAGGTCCGATGCCCAGAAATTTGTTCTTGATCGTCTCCGCTGTTGTCAAAGCACTGTCACGAACCAGTGCGGCGTGTGCATCTAATAATTGCTGTTCAAGGTTACCCAGATAAGCATTAACGGACTTCACGGCCTCTTTCGCACCGGACACTCTCCCCGCAACAGCATTCCACCGGCTAGGTTCACATTCTCGCCCGGTCGTAAATTCTGTTCTTTTACTTTCAACCGTAATCCGCAAATAAATCGGCACCGGCCCTTTTTGATAATTCTTTGGCTTTTTCAAATAGAAAAGCAGACTCAGTTTTGTTTTCATACCTTTTCCAGGTTTAAAAGTTGAACAAAAGTAGTCCTGCAAGCCTGTTCAGCGCAAGATGTTCACGGCTTGAACATCTTGTTATACAATGAGTTATAAAGATTCTGGTGAGTGAAGACATCAGACGATTGAGCTCACCGAATTACTCACAAAAAATTTGCGAAAAATTAGATATTTTGGCATAATCCGGAAAGAAAAAAGCCTGCTAATCTGTTGATTTGCAGGCTTTTGATGCTTTTTGTTATTTCTTTCGGTGATCCCGCTGGGATTCGAACCCAGGACCCATACATTAAAAGTGTATTGCTCTACCAGCTGAGCTACGGAATCATTCAATTAATTGGATTAGCCCGTGCGTTTTCCGTAATTGCGATGCAAAAGTAGAATTCTAAAATGTATAATGCAAGTGCGTATTAAGAAATACCTGTTGATCGGGACGATTATATGTATTGTTCTTTGCCCGGAAATTCTGCTTGGCAAGGAGAAAAGGAATTTGAAAGCGGCTGATTCTCTGTTTGCTATTGCAAAATACCAGGATGCTTATGTGTTATACAAAAAAAGTTTTGGGGAGGATGAAAAAAACAATGAAAGCCTATTATTGAAGCTGGCTTTCTTATCGGAGAAAGCAAATAATTACACGGATTGTCTTTATTATCTCAATAAACTAGCTCTCATTAAGCCTTCGAGAAAGCTGTTTGAAAAAATGGCCAAGCTTGCCTCCGACCACAATTTAAGTGGATACGAATTCGATGACTATAATTATTTCATTATTTTCTATCGTCGGTACGGCGACTACATCCCCCTCCTACTGCTTACTTTAGGTGCATACATTGTGTGGATTATGATCTTGAAGGTGAGGCGGGGAGAATCAATACTGCAGATACACAAAGTTTCTATTGTATGTTATCTCCTGGTGATTCTTGGCGTTGTCAATATTCCCTCACTTTACAAGACGGGTATCATCGTAAATGAGAACACTTTTTTGAGAGACGAGCCTTCGTCGGCTTCATCGGTTGTGGAGAAGATTGGGAAGGGGCACAAACTCACCATCGTGGGCTCTGTCGACCATTGGGACCGTGTCGTGTGGAGTAACCGGATTGTATATGTCCGAAAAACAGATTTGCGAAACATCTGAGTGTGGATGATTCCTAATTTTTAAATCAAAGGCACCATAAAACAGGCCGACATCCTGCTTGTCTCTTCTGCTTCGCAAGTGCGTTGATTAGATTAACCCTTTTTCTTATTCTTCTTCTTTCTCGATTGGAAATCTTCGACTTCTTTCATCAGTGATTTCAAATCATCTGTTGTATCTGCTGTGAAGTCAAGCGTTGCAGAATAATCAGTGGTGCTTATTTTGAGAACGTCGATAGGGCTTCCCAGAAACTCCTGAATTTCGTCGAGAATGGGTTTTTCTTCTGGACTACAGAATGATACCGCGATTCCTTTCTGAACTCCCCTTCCCGTCCGCCCCACACGATGCACATAATTCTCTGATTGTTCCGGAAGATCGTAATTAACGACATAGTCAACATTGGCAATATCTATTCCTCTGGCGCTTACGTCCGTTGCGATTAGAATTTTGATCTCGCCTTTCCGGAACAAATTCATCGCTTCCAGCCGGTCACTTTGTTCTTTATCCCCGTGAATGGTTACACTTTCAATTTCCATCCTTTCCAATGCCTTGAAGACACGCTCGGCGCGCACTTTTGTGCGTACAAAGACAAGGATTTTTTTATCCGGATTTTCCTTGATCACGCGCTCAAGAAAGAATCGCTTGTCATCCATGCCAATGAAAGCTACGGAATGCGTAATATTTCTCGCAACTGGATTTTGAGGGGAGATCTGGATTCGAATGGCGTTGCGAACCAGCGAGTAAGCAAGTTTTTTAATTTTCTCGTTAATTGTGGCTGAGAAAAATAAGGTTTGTCGACTTTTGGGGAGAAATTTTATTAAGTCCTGAATATCTTTTATGAACCCCAGATCCAGCATATGATCAGCTTCGTCAAGGATCAGAATTTCTATTTTGTTTAACTTAATGTGGCCTTGACTTACCAAATCAAACATTCGGCCAGGCGTTGAAATAAGAATATCAATTCCTTTTTCTAACTGGGCAATTTGAGGGCCTTGTTCTACACCGCCGAAAACAGAAAAAGCCTTAATATGTGTGTATTGACCTATCCTTTCGAATACTTCCGTGATTTGAATTGCGAGCTCCCTCGTTGGCACCATTACCAGGCATTTAATTCCATCGGTTCGGGAAGATGATTTTTTCCGATTCAGGATGTCGATCACCGGAATGGCAAAGGCAGCGGTTTTTCCAGTTCCTGTCTGGGCAATGGCAAGCACATCTTCGCCTTTCATTATGGCCGGGATCGCCTTGAATTGTATGTCCGTTGGGCGTTTAAATCCTGCCTTTTCCAGACTTCTTTTAATCTCAGTCGCAATGTGGTAATCTTCAAATTTCATATAAACGAATGCTTAGCAATATCCCCGGTCAGAATATTGACCAAAGCACAAAGATACGTCCTTATTTGAGATTCACGTTTTTTGGCTTTACGCGCTGTTTCGTTTGTGTTACGCCTCGTAGATCCGGAGCCTGTTTTTTATCGCAACCATTTCTTGCTGCATCGTTTCAAGCCGGCTCAAAAGGGAATCAATAGCCTGAATTCCTTCCAGATTTATATCCAGTTCATCATGAAGGCGAATGATTTGCTCTATCTTTTGAAGATGGGGAACCTGTATGAACTCTGTGTTTTCCAAAACGACGGTTTCGATCAAACCGATTTCATGCAAAGAATGGACAAACGAAAGAGTGACACGATAATGGTTGCAAAATGTTTCGGCAGCTATCAGTTTTTCAGTTTCCATTGCCATCAGGATTTAGATAGTTCAGCAAAAAGCTCTTTTTGCCTTTCCGTTAGATTGGTTGGTATTTTTATATCAAATGTTACATAGAGATCTCCAAACTGCCCATCTTTTTTATAAACAGGAAAGCCCTTTCCTTTAAGTCTGACCACACTGCCATTCTGAGTTTCTGCTTTTACCGGCAGTTTGATTTTACCGCTTAAAGTTTCAATAATTATCTCACCTCCGAGTACCGCCTTGTACAAATCAAGATCTTCCTTTAAATAAATATCATTACCTGCTCTTCTTAAGCGAGCATCATTAGCGACCGTAAAAGTGATGTAGAGATCACCATCGGGTCCCGCATTGACACCTTTGCCTCCATGACCAGCAATTTTTATTGTCTGCCCGTTTTCAATCCCTGCCGGAACGGTTATTCTGATATTTTTGCCATTTACAGTCAAAGTTTGTTTATGGGTTTCATAGGCTTCCTTCAAATCCAGATGTACCTCGGCCTTGTAGTCCTGGCCGCGATATTTTGTCTGTCTACCGCCACCGAAGCCCGAGCTACCGCCAAACATAGATTCGAAAAAATCCGAAAATCCATCACCACCTGTGTCACCGCCATTCCATTTTCTCTGCTGACCCTGTGCCTGCCGGGCTTTTTCGTATTCCTCGCCGTGCTGCCAATCCTTTCCATATTGGTCGTACTTTTTCCGCTTTTCAGGGTCACTCAATACTTCATTGGCCTCGTTGAGCTCTTGAAATTTTTTCTCAGCTTCTTTGTCATTCGGATTCAGGTCGGGATGAAATTTTCGCGCCAGCTTTCGGTAAGCGTTTTTTATTTCCTTATCTGTGGCGGTTTTTTGCAAACCAAGTATTTGATAATAATCAACAAAGGGCATAATTAATCAGATGAAGTTTTGAAGGGAATTTATAAATATCATTCCTGCGTGTTATTTGAGTTTAGTTTCTGTCAAGCATATACACGTAAAGATCTTCTACCTTTTTGCGTGCCCAGGGTGTTTTTCGTAGGAATTTCAAACTGGATTTTACACTGGGTTCATGCTGAAAGCTGTTAATGTTAATCTGATTTCCAAGCTGTTCCCATCCATAATAAATGACAAGTTCATTTAATATTGCTTCAAGTGTTTTGCCATGAAGGGGATTGTTTTTCTGCGTTTCCATTGCTACAAACGATTTTTCTAAGTTTATGATCACCTGACATAACATCAGCATTAAGATCAGCTTTCGCAGACCGCATATTCTTTAAATGTTAGTAAAAATACGTTCATTTCATTAGAATAGGTAATTAAAATGCTTACTTGGTAGTTCAATCTTATATCAGGTGTTATGGATCAAATAAAATGGGGCATCATTGGCTGCGGTAATGTTACCGAAGTCAAAAGCGGCCCGGCGTTCAATAAAGTTGCAAATTCAGAGTTGGTTGCCGTTATGCGGCGGGATGGCGAGCTCGCCAGGGACTATGCAAATCGTCACGGGGTTCCAAAATGGTATGACGACGTTGATGCACTTATCAATGATCCAGAGATCAATGCGATTTATATCGCGACCCCTCCGGATGTGCATGAGGAATATGCTGAGAAAGCAATGAGAGCGGGTAAGCCCGTGTACGTAGAAAAACCAATGGCGAGAAATGCGGATGAATGTGAAAGAATGAACGCAGTCAGTGCCGAAACCGGCGTTCCTTTGTTTGTCGCTTATTATAGGAGGTCGCTTCCTTATTTCGTAAAGCTGAAGGAGCTGATAGATAGTAAGATTATCGGAGATATACGATTTGTAAATATTTGTCTGCAATGGCAGCCTTATGACGAGGAGGTAGGAGAAAATCCCAAACCGCGCTGGCGAGTTGACCCAGCGATTTCCGGTGGTGGTCACTTTCACGATTTGGCCTCTCATCAATTTGATTTTTTGGAGTATGTTTTTGGGCCTGTCAAAAATGCAAGCGGAATATCGCGTAATCAGGCCGGCTTGTATGAAGCTGACGACATCACCGTTGCCAACTTTGAATTTGAATCTGGTATTCTGGGGCTGGGTAGCTGGTGTTACACCGTAAATAAGGAACAGCGCGAAGATCAAGCGCAAATCGTCGGATCCAAAGGTCGGATTCACTTTTCCTTCTTCGAGAAATTCGACATCAAAGTTGAAACCGCAGAGGGCACTGAGGTCTTTCATATTCCATATCCCGCCCATGTTCAGCAACCTTTGATTGAGCAAATTGTGCAGCAGCTGCGAGGCGAGGGAACAAGCCCAAGCAACGGTATCACTGGTGCAAGGGCGAATCATATTATGGATTGGATTACGAGGTGAGCAGGTTTAGAGTTTGAAAATTTGTAAGTTTGGATGTTTGGCGGTTTTACCTGTTGGATGTAGCTGTGCAGCTGAATCTGGCCTAATTCCAGCTGAAGCTATAAACTTTTCAAACCTTCAAACGTTACTAAACTTTTGATCAAATAAATTGATCAGACAATACCAAAACAACATCTATTTCTGTTAATTTACCATCATAAACTCCAAATCTTTACAGTCATGGCAAAGGGTAAAAATCTTGATAAGGGTAGTACAAAGAAAGAACCGGAAAAAAACTTAAAAGAAAAGAGGGCGGAAAAGAAAGCCAAAAAGGATGGAAAAAAGGATTACTAAGGAGGGATTCTTTTAACGTTTGTTTTACACAAAGGCCATCGAAGTTTTTACGATGGCCTTTGTGTAAATAGATGCTACTTTGATATTGGTTTGCGAAGGCATCGAATCCTTCTCAAAACACTTCTGCGTTTGTTTTATATTTAGCCAATCGCTTCCTGGATCTTAAAATTTTAGAATAGATCTTGTTCTTCTCATCAGATGTTGTGACTCCATCAGCCTCGGCCTTTTCAATCGCCTGCTGAATAATTGAGTGTTCTTCCTTTAATTTCAGGTATTCAACCTCCGTTAGTTTTTTGCTTTTGTACGCCGTTTCCACCTGGGAATCAAGTTTTTTCAGATCCACTTTGAAATTTTGCGCGTCGACTGCTGTTCCAAACAAAATCGAAATTGACGCAAAAAAATATTTTAAATAACTCATTTTTAATACTTTAAGTGAATATTTTTACTCATAACCCTTGCCTTTGAGTTCAAGCGCCCCTTGTGTTTCCAGCAGCTCAATAAACTGAAGATGCGTCAATGGTTGGCTGAACATCGGGAAGTCGTTTTTCAACGCATTATTATGTTCTTCCAAACTCAACGTTGCGCAGCAGTCCGTCAGTGAGATTACGTTATAGCCTTTGTCGTAGGCAGTGCGCATAGTAGATTCGACGCAACAGTTGGTTAAATATCCCGCAAGGGCGATATTTTTTATTCCTTTACTTCGAAGTACAAAGTCCAGATTTGTGCTTGCGAATCCGCAGAAGCTGCGCTTACCTTCGATAATAATATCTTCCTTTTCCGGCGTCAAGACATCAATTATTTCAGTTCCCCAGGTGTTCTTTTTAAAAGCTCCATTATCCACGACACCTTTCATAATGCCGTATGGCGTCGATGTTACTTCATGATAAACCTCAGTAAATGAAATGGGAATAAAGACAATTTGTAAACCGGCGGCCCTTGCAACTCTTACTGTATCAATGGTATTTTGCAGCATACTGTTGGAATCCATCACTCCTTTGACAGCGCCGTGAAATATGCCACCTTCGGAGGTAAAGTCATTCTGAAATTCAATCAGAACAAGTGCGGTTTCCTTTGGGTTCAGTTCCATATGAAAATGAGGTTTAGATTAGTGAATAATTTATAACACATTAATTTAACTCCAATATAACAGATTTGATATGTGCTTGTAACATTTTATTTGCGTGGCTGTTTGGTAATGGCCCTTTGTTTATAGAGTTGTCTATGTTGAGATTTTTTATCCTATCAAGCAAGTTTCAGGTTGACGAACAGCCTTGTTGAGTGCAATTTTGTGAAGGATTTAAGAACGTGAGTAACCGATATTTCCTTCATTTTAAAATTATCTTTGTTTATGGATCAGGAAACTTATAATTACGAGAAGATCGCCAGGGCCATTGAGTACCTCATGGAAAACGTAAAGAGCCAGCCAACGTTATTTGAAGTAGCTGACGAAGTTAATACGAGTCAGTTTCATTTTCAGAGGATGTTTACGGAATGGGCCGGAGTTAGTCCTAAGAAGTTTTTGCAATACCTGACTGCGGATTATTTAAAGGGTAAGATCAAAGAATCCAATAACCTGGTTGAACTTGCAGAATCGGCAGGCTTGTCCAGCCAGAGTCGGGTGTATGACCTGTTCACAGGCATCGAGGCAGTCACGCCTCAAGAGTTCAAAAGTGAGGGTAAAGGACTGAATATCAGTTATGGATTTCACCCTACACCTTTCGGTGAATGTTTTATCGCGGTAACCGATAGAGGGATTTGTGCCATGGCCTTTGTTGATAGTACTTCAAGGGATGCACAATTGATCATGTTGGCTAAAAAATGGTATTTTGCCGCAATTCGGGAAGATTCCGCAGGAACGGCTCCTTATATCAGTCGAATTTTTCAACCTGCTTCAGGCTCATTGGAAAAACTTCCCTTGCTTGTACAAGGCACCAATTTTCAACTGAAAGTATGGGAGGCGTTGCTGACGATTCCTCAGGGTGCGGTCACAACCTACCAACAAATCGCTGAGAGTATTGGCAACCCTAAGGCTGTGCGAGCGGTCGGAACTGCTGTTGGCGATAATCCTATCGCCTATCTTATTCCCTGCCACAGGGTAATCAGGAAGGAGGGCATTTTGGGTGAATATCGCTGGGGAAGTACTCGAAAAAAGGCGCTTGTTGGTTTAGAGGCCTCCGGTTTATTGCAAAATCGGGCGGGTATGATTTGATTGTGGCTTGAATCGTTAATGTTTGTCCGGTTTATTCCCGGCTTTGCATCCAGATGAGGAATATTGTGGACATCGCAAAAACGTCATCAATGAATTTTAAGCAATATGAGTGCGACATAATTTATTGTAAGTTAGATAGATATGACTTAAACAATTTCATTTTTTCAATGATGGCTCAATATTGGTTTCAGTTAAAATAGTATTTTGATAACTATAAACCAATATTTTATGAAAGCTTTATTGATTCGCTCTGGCATGGTGGTAACGGTGGTTCTTCTGATGAGCGTAAGTGGGTTCGCACAACTTTCGTTGGGATTGCAGGGAGGTTTAGCTAAGTCAAATCGTGATAATTCAAAAACCATTGCGGGTGGAGGAGTTAATTTGAGAGGGTTTTTATCACCCAATTTTGCCATTGGAGTGGCTGGAAAAATTTATGCAGATGGTACCGACTACACGGTCGCAGGACAAACACTAAGCTTCACAGGAACAGTAGTTCCGGTTACGGGTACTTTGGATTACTATTTCACACAGGGTGTAATTCGTCCTTATATTGGTGGTGATGCAGGTATGTATTTTTCGAAGTATAATGCTAAATACAACGGCAACACGATCGCTGAATCTTCAAAACACAGTAACTTCGGTACAGCTCCGCGACTTGGAGTGGTCTTTGCCTTTGGAAACGTTGGCCTTCAGATCGAAGGGATTTATCATTTTATATATGGCAACAAGAACAACAGCGGTCAAACTGGTAGCGCCGACAACGTAGATTTCGAATCAACATCACAATTTGGTGGTGTTAACGTTGGATTGATATTTGGTTTAGGAAGGGCAAAATGATTGCAAAAGGCGAAATAACAAATAACAATTTTGTGTTCTATTTTAAGGGAGGTAACGTGGTCCCGCAGCCACGTTACTTTTGTTTTTAGGCGAATTAGCGTTTAATTTCACCTTTTTGATCTTCAATATTATTTCAATTGGATAACCATTTAACCTTTACCGATCAAATTTGCTATTGGTTCAAGTCAATCGGGAAAGACTGCGTTGTGACACGGGGGCATGGAGATATTTTTGACACCTTGCAGATCTCGTCATTCGGAAAGGTTAAACTGACATTAAAATTAATCGATCTGGAGAGCTGGATAAATTCAAAAATGGCTGAGAACGAGGCACTTTCTTACAAAGTAGTTCAATCTAAAATACGTCTGACGGGAATATTAAGTGTAGTTCTTTGGGAAGATGTTTGGCAGGCCAGGAAAGAAATTGTAAAATCGAGATTGGAGGCTTTACTTGGAATTTCGCAGAGAATTCCCGGACGATTGACTGTTGTGCGACGGATAGATAAGCAAACAGCTTCCGGCTTTTTAAACAAGAATCATCTCCAGGGTTCTGTGTCGTCAAAAACTCAATACGGATTGTATTTGCCAAAGAAGTATTACAGAGTTTTGAATCAGGAGGTTTTCAAAAGTCTTCCTGTGGAGGAATTGCTCGTAGCCGTTGCTACGTTTAGTCATCCACGTATTTTTCGTCGCGACGAAGAATCTTACCGATCCTATGAAATGATCAGGTTTGCAAATCTTGTTTGCAGCACTGTAGTAGGTGGGGTTAACAAATTGATAAGTGCGTTTGTAAGCGATTTTCATCCCGGCGACCTTATGACGTACGCGGACCTGGAATGGTCAGAGGGTACAAGTTATGCACGTCTGGGTTTTGAAAGCATTTCCGACACCGGGCCGATCGGGTTTTGGCTGGATCCGGTTTCACTGAACCGTGTTTCGAAAAAGACATCGGGTTCAACAGTTGGTAACCAGGTTTCCGTATTCAATTTAGGAAGTCGGAAATTTGTCAGGGCGTTCAATAAGCCGCTTAGCTAGACGCTAAAATTCTTCGTTGTAAAACTGCAAAATCCGGGAGCCTTCGAAATTTAGATGTAATTTTGATCTGTCAGATCTATATGAATATTGCGTTTGATCTGAAGGTAATTAAAACTTGTATGTCTTTTGTCCGCTTCAAATAATTTTCTCCAAAAACAAATGCCTCTTTTGGTTATTCTGGGTCCTACCGCATCAGGTAAGACACGTTTGGCAACACGGGTGGCTTATCAGTTGGGTGGGGAAATTCTCAGCGCAGATTCACGGCAAGTATATAAAGGTATGACCATCGGGACTGGTAAGGACCTGCAAGAATTTGAAGTAAACGGCCAGGCTATTCCGTATCATTTAATAGATATTATTGATGCAGGGGAAAAGTACAACGTGAGTATGTACCAGGAAGACTTCGAAATGGCCTATCGAGATATTCGCGCCCGGGGAAAAGTGCCTGTCATCTGCGGCGGATCAGGTTTGTACATCGATTCAGTTTTAAGAGGATATGCCTTTACAGAAATCCCGAAAAATGAAAACCTAAGGGCTCAGTTGGAGGAGATGGAAACCGCTAAGTTAACTAAGTTTTTTTTGAGCATTGACACTGTTTTTCATGCTGTCGCAGACATTTCAACGAGGAAAAGATTAATCCGGGCAATTGAAATATCAACTTTTTTGAAAAATAATCCAGCGGCAGAATACTTGTTTACAGCTGAAAGGCCTCAATACCGCTTCATTTGTTTTGGCTTGAATCCCCCTGTCGAACTTAGGCGCGAGCGTATATCTGACCGTTTGAAATACAGGTTTGAACACGGGTTGGTGGAGGAGGTTCAACATTTACTGGATGGCGGCTTAGCGGCTGAACAATTACTGTACTATGGGTTGGAATACAAATACATCACGCAGTATCTGATTGGCGAGCTTGGTCTAAATCAAATGAAAACAAAACTGGAGACCGAAATTCATCGGTTTGCCAAGAGGCAAATGACATTTTTTCGTAAGATGGAAAAAGACGGGACGACAATTAACTGGCTAGGCGATGAATTAAGTTTGCATGAGCAGGTTAACTACATTAGCCAGCAGTATACATCATTTGCTGATTCGTTAAAACTAAATATTTCTAATAGAGACCTGAAATGAACAAGAGATTAAGCAGCATTTTATTGTTGGTGGTATTGAGCGTAACAGACGCCTACCTGCTGGCCCACCCTAACATTATCGGCAGGCTTGGTGTGTTGCTCTACAAGCATTCGTATATCAAAAATTTCCCCAGAGCCTTATTTACTGTGCTGCTCGTTGTGGGGATTTCGATACTGATATGTGAGGGTCTTTTTCGGTATACGCGTCATAAAACTGCGGCCCGGTGGTATTTGCTTTTCATGCTGATTTCAGTGGCCTGGTTTGTCTATGTGTTTCTGACCTTTTCATCGTTTGCATACAGGATCACAGGAAAGGCGTTTATTTACGGGGCCCATTTGTTACCAGCAACACTTTTGGGGGTATACGCGAGATATTTTGTAAAGGCGCAGTTCGGGAAACCGAAAAAAATCCAACCAGGAAACAGCCTGAAGCAAACTGTAGACAACGCCTAATCAAGCCAGATACGTATGTTTTGAAAGGATTATAACTTTAAAAATGTGTGCTGTGTAGAATAATATTATTATTACTTCAAATTATGAAATATTATTGCCCATACATTGAATGTTTACAAATTAAATCGAGATAATAATAGAAAATACAGAGTTTTTTAAGATATTGCGTGATGGGTTTTGAGGGCAAAGAGCCTCAAAAAAGCTTGATTTAACGGTAATTTAATCTATTACAGGGGTATATTCAGTTAGTGAGCTCTCTTTGTACTTTAAGTTAGCCATCAACATTTTTAGTATTTAACCTTTTATATTTATTCTTAATTTATATGTCCCAAACAGCTGAATTAATCCTTAATGGTAAAAATTACCAGTTTCCAGTAATCGAAGGAAGTGAGCATGAAAAGGCCATTGATATTGCAAAATTACGTGATCTTACAGGATACATAACAATTGATGCAGGCTATAAAAACACAGGTGCTACAAAAAGCGCTATCACTTTTTTGGACGGAGAAGAGGGTATTCTTAACTATCGTGGTTATTCAATAGAGGATTTGGCAGAAAAAGCTTCATTTCTTGAGGTGGCCTATCTTTTAATTTACGGTGAATTACCCACTGAAAAGCAATTTGCCGATTTCGAATACCAAATCAAGACGCATACACTTGTGAATGAGGACATGCGCAAAATCTTTGAAGGATTTCCTGTAAATGCACATCCAATGGGCGTATTGTCGTCTCTGGTGAGTGCGATGAGTGCTTTTTATCCTGAAACTTTTGATATCGACACACCAGAAGCTACGGAGTTGCATATCATTCGTTTGATGTCAAAACTGCCAACTATTGCTACCTGGTCTTATAAAAAGTCACAAGGACATCCTGTAAATTATCCTCAGAACGATTTGGATTATTGTTCAAACTTTTTGAACATGATGTTCTCGCTGCCTGTCGCAAAATATAGTGTCGATCCCGTTGTTTCTGCGGCACTAAACAAGCTTCTGATTCTTCATGCTGATCACGAACAAAACTGCTCAACATCCACTGTTAGACTGGTGGGATCGTCACATGCAAATATTTATTCTTCAATTTCGTCCGGAATCAGTGCATTGTGGGGCCCGCTTCACGGAGGTGCAAACCAGGAAGTTATTGAAATGCTTGAAGCTATTAAGAATGATGGTGGGGATACCCAAAAGTATATCAACATGGCGAAAGACAAATCAAGCGGTTTCCGTCTGTTTGGATTTGGTCACCGTGTTTACAAGAATTTTGATCCGCGTGCCAGAATTATCAAGAAAGCAGCAGATGACGTTTTGAATAAATTGGGCATTAATGATCCTGTTTTGGAAATTGCTCAGAAACTGGAAAAGGCAGCCCTGGAAGACGAGTATTTCGTTTCACGTAAGCTTTATCCAAACGTAGATTTTTATTCCGGAATCATCTATCGTGCACTTGGAATACCTACCAATATGTTCACAGTGATGTTTGCTATCGGACGTCTCCCGGGCTGGATTGCGCAATGGAAAGAAATGCGTACTAACAAGGAGCCAATCGGTCGTCCGCGTCAGGTATATGTTGGAGCACCTAAGCGTGAGTTTGTCGCAATGAGCGAGAGATAGGTTATTAAAACATAGGTTTCTTTTGAGCATCCTGAATTCTTTCAGGATGCTTTTTTAGTTCTTTCCCTGTTCGGTACGTGGATAAAGAAACGCTTAAAATGCTGTTCATTACTCTAAGGCGAAAGCCTTTCAATCTTCCAATCGCCACTTTCGTCTTTTGTATAGGCTAGTCTATCATGCAGACGACTGGGCCGTCCCTGCCAAAATTCAATGTAATCAGGAATTACACGATAGCCTCCCCAGTGCAAGGGACGGGGTACGGGCTTCTCGGCAAACTGCGTTTCCAACTCCTGTTGCCTGTTTTTCAGAAAGTCCCCGCCTTCAATCACCTCACTTTGAGCCGAAACCCATGCGCCAATCTGGCTGCCACGTGGGCGGCTGGCAAAGTAGATGTCTGATTCTGATGCTGACGTTCTTTCAATTCGTCCCTCGATGCGTACTTGTCTTTCCAATTCCTTCCAAAAGAATGTCAATGCAACCTGTGGATTTGACTCAATTTCTCTTCCTTTTTTACTCAGGTAATTTGTAAAAAAGACGAATCCATTTTCATCAAGCCCTTTTAGTAAGACGATCCTTCCAGTGGGTCTAGAGTCAGCTTCTGTGCTTAAATACATTGCATTTGGTTCATACAGTCCGGATTGGAGAGCTTCTTCGAACCATTTGTGGAATTGTTTTAACGGGTTGGAATCTAATTCGTTTTCGTGCAGACCTTTTAAACTGTATTCTGTTCTGATATTTGCAATAGAATCACTCATTGTACGGGATTATATCAATGTTAGGAAGTCAAAAATAGCCAATTCATTGGAAAGATTATTAGATTTGTAATCTATAAGAGTCGCAAGTACGAAACATATAATACGATGGCACAAGAACAACAAGAAGGGGTCGAAAGCAACGAGCAGGAAGACCTGACACAAAAAACAATTGATACCCTTGAAATTGATCTTAATGAGGCATTGGCGGAGGAGCATGAAGAGGAAGTGTCAGACGTAGATTTCAGCCAGTTGTCGAAGGAACAGTTGGTGAAGATGTTGGAAAATGAGCTTGCTTCCATTACCGGTGAAGGCCTTAAACCGGCTTCTTTGAAAAAAGCTGAAACTTTAGCCAGAGAAATTCGTCCGGTTCTGGACCAGATTAAGTCAAAAGACAGGGAAGGTGCTTTGAAAGCGTTTATCGCTGATACAGGCGGAGAAGAAGGTTTTGAGTTCAAATATGACGCGGATACGCAACGTATAGATGCCCTTGGCAGGGAGATAAGAGGGTTGAAAAACTCTTATTATCAGGGCCTGGAAAAGGAAAAAGATAAAAACTTCAACGTCAAGACCAGCCTTCTACAGCGGCTTCGTACGCTTTTGGAAGACGAAGGAACGCGTGAAACGGATGCCTCCGGAATGAAAAGTAGCTGGGAGGAGTTCAAGAAGATACAGGAGGAATGGAAAAATGCGGGTAACATCGCTTCGCCACACAATGGCACGCTTTGGGCAACATACAATGCGTTAATTGATCGGTATTTCAGTAACAGGAATATTTATTTCGAATTAAAGGAACTGGATCGGCGCAGAAATGCTGAGTTGAAGGCGGAACTTTGTGAAAAGGTGGAGGAGATAGGCAAATCGCTGGCAAACCGCCCAATGACGAAAGAAATTCTGAATGATGCGAACCATATTTTTGAAGATTACAAACATTTAGGTCCCGCACCGAAGGAAGACCAGGAGAAACTATGGCAGCGATTCAAAGCTGCGATGGATATTCTTTATGATGCCCAGCGAGGTCAGTTCGCGGAGCAGAAGAAGTCGATGCAGGAAAACTACGATCAGAAACTCAAGATCTATGAATTAATCATTCCTTTTACGGAATACAGCTCAGGTAGTATCAAGGAGTGGAATGCCAAAACAAAAGAAATTATGGCATTTCAGGATCAGTGGGTCGCTTTGAAGGGAATCATGCCGAGGGATGAAGGAAAAGATCTTAGTAAAAAGTTTTGGGCTGCGCTCAAGACGTTTTTCAATAATAAAGGTGAGTTTTTCCGTCAGCTGGAGTCCAAACGGGAACAAAATCTAGGGCTGAAAAACCAGTTATGTGCTGAGGCTGAAACGATCCTTGCAACCGGGGAGGATACACCTTCCAACACAAACAAAATCATTGACCTTCAAAAGAAATGGAAGGGAATTGGCCAGGTGCCCGAAAAGTATAAGGACACCATTTACGACAGGTTCAAAAAAGCATGTGATGATTATTTCAATCAGAAGCGCGCAAAAAATAAGGAGGTTGAGACAGGCTTCGAAGATAATTTGAAAAAGAAGGTTGATCTTATTGAACGAATCGAATTGGCGGCGAGTGGGAAAGCGGAATCTTCTCTAAACCTATTGGGAGCTTTCAAAAGCGAATGGAGTTCCATTGGGTTTGTGCCTAAAAAGGACATGCAAACCATCCAGAAACGTTATATAAACGCTATTAACACCTATGTGAGCGCAATTGGTCAGCTGTCTACAAAAGAGAAAGAGCAGGCCGTGCTTGAAAGCGAAGTCGAGCTTGTTCGTGATAGTGGAGATGGTGGTCGTGGGCTTTTTAGAAAGGAAAATGATATTAAACGCAAAATATCGCAACTGGAGAACGACATTTCACTGTGGCAGAACAACATCGAATTTTTCGCAAAATCAAAAACATCTGATCGCTTGAAGGCGGAATTCGAGAGGAAGATCAGCAGTGCGCAAAGCCAGCTAAATGACATGAAGCACCAACTGTCTATTATTCAGGAAGCTATATAATTTTTGAAAAAAAGTTTAAAAATTATTTGTGTAGAAGTTGCGTCATATAGTGTTTCGTACTACTTTTGCACCACGATAACGGAATAACAACCAGCGTCGTCAACCAGAAAAAGGCCTCCATAGCTCAGCTGGTAGAGCAACTGACTTGTAATCAGTAGGTCGTTGGTTCGATCCCGACTGGGGGCTCTTAGTAATCAAGCACTTAGCATTCATTTGCTAGGTGCTTTTTGCTTATTATTGATTAGGAATGGCATGGATTCATGATACACTCAACGGCACCTTTCCTTGCTGAATTAGCAGATACTCAAAACTTGGACCTATTAAGTAAAACTTTGCGAATTTTTGCAATTTAGAATACCCACCTATAAATGATATATCGAGCCTGCCGTTTATTCTGTATCCCACAAACCCATTTGAATAGATAGAGACGTTTTGATTTCCAACATTCCCCTGTAAAAAATAAGCGCTTGTTGAATCGTCGAGGAGGTAATTTTGAGCTACGGATTTATCGTTCCAAACACAGACGATTGAGATTGTCACAAGTATTTTTATCAAAGCATTCCAAAAATAAGTTGTCATATTTTTGATCGTCTTTTGAAGATATTTCCTGGGTCAACTCGTTATTTAACGATCTTGACGTCGCTGCTGCCACTTTTATCTACGTATCCTTTAGCATCGATTACTGTTTTTCCGTTTACCCACACTTTGCCTCTCAAGACATTTCCGTCGCTTTTATAAATTTCAGCAGAGATGGTGTCGGATGGATAACTATTGTATTTCAAGATTGTAGTCGAAACTCCTTGGCTTTCGGTGTTCGAATTTAAAAACACGGTCATCACAGCTTCATCATATTGCGGGAACTTGTCGATCTTAAACATTTCCGGATAATCGAGATTCACTTTGAATTGTTTCTCCAAATTTTCATTAGTTAAGTAGTAAATATCGAGGTTTTCCGAGTTGATTGAGCCATTTGAAGCTGGATTGAGCAAATCCAACCCGTCCCTATTCGCAATCGATAACTGTACATCCGTACTGATTACAACACAACATTTTTCCGATTTACAGGAAACAAAAAGCATTAGCAATGGTGCAACGAGACAACAATATATTTCATGATTAATTGATTTTGGTACGTTATGTGAACCGGCAATCCCGTTTGATTAAAAATGGTTAGTTATGTCCTACTGAGCGATTTCAAATTTGAAGATCAATCCGACCGCCGACGATGCTTTAATAAACTTATATTCTATTATTTGAACTAATTGAAATGAAACGAAACATTCAAGAAACGCAGACCAGTGAACGATACAAAATTTGACCTACTATCAATTACCAAAATGCCTGGATTATCAAAGTCGTAAGCTTTGTTCGTCAATAGACTATATGAAAGATGTGTCTCCGAGGAAACAGACAATCTCTTTAAGATATAATATTTTAGACCTACAAATGCTCCTGCGCGAAAAATGCTGATATCAGGGGGGCTGATCTTAGGGTTAGCATATCCGGGATAGTAAGTAAACTCGCCGAGGTGCCTGCGGAAGGACACCTCAGGACCATAGAATAGTTGGAACCTGTCTCGGTTTTTGTGAAATTCGTATCCTAGTGCTACGTCATACACATATGAATTGTATGTCATCAGGGGAACTGTCGGTCCACCCTGTGTCAGTTGGCCCGCATGTTCCGTTTTCCCGACAGAACCTTCAAGTCTTAAACGTAACGCTCCTTTTGGGCTGAGTGCGTATCGTAACATCACCCCTGCCTCACCCTTGTAAAACAGATTATATAGATCAAGGCTTACATCAAACTTATATGGGTCAGAGCTGGTTTTAGGAGAATCTGAATGCTGAGCCATGGATTCTGCGATCGGCAGCACTGCAAACAAACATAAATTCAAGAATAGCAAGGGATTGATTTTCATAAGTTTTACGAAAAACGATTGGGACGAGCCAGGATCAAATGTTTCAGAAATAATTGCATTCGCCTCGCCTGCTGAGACAAAACTTCATCAAAATAGATAAGTATTTATGCAATCAGGTTTACCTCGGTATTTCTGAAAATCATGGTTTACCATGACAAGATAAGAACCGTAACGTTTCTGATTTTTTGCCTTTGAAACAGGGCGCTGGAAGTTTCATCGTTTAATAGATCAGAAGCTATGAAGGGACACATGACTGTATCCATTTTGCCCTAAGACACCAGTAATGACGGTTGCTAATAGATCTGACCGAATTTTCGTTTTGATCTGTGCCGTCCTACTGAAAAATGCGTCTTAGCCGCAACTGGGTAAATAAACCACCGCGCTATTGAACCCGGAATAGCTGAACGCCCACCACCGGACGACCACCGGCCGTAACGCCTTGAATCACCACGCGGAGCGTTCGCACTACGTCAGACAGAGGAAAGCGCAGCTGACTGTTTCCTTCACTATCGGTTTGCATGGCTGGTTTCCAGTATAGGACATCCCGGTCATCGACGGGACCAGAAATGTTGCTGGCAGTTACCTCCGCATCGTAGCGTGGTACATAAAATTCACGCTGCACGGATGGGTAACCAATGAATTGAACCGGTGTCATACCCTCGTTCGGTTTCGTGCCTGCCTGCATGGAACGTGCACTTTTAGAGTAAAAAGCAATTACCCCGTTACCTCCCCGAACCCCGTATATACCCGTTGTCCCAGCATTTTTCAGCACTTCGACACGTTCAATGTCTCCCGGATTGAAGTTCATCAAAACGTTTCCGTTAGGGTCCTCAATCAGTAAGCCATCCACCAAAAAAAAGGGCTGTGTACCGCCCCGAATCGATACCAGATATCCAGGGGGTGCTGTCGGTCCGTCTGGCGCTGCGACAGTTCGTAGTACAGTTACGCCCGCAAAGCACCCCTGAATCATTTCATACAGATTTGGGTAATTTGGCGATTTCTCATTGAAAATGACCGTGGCATCTGCATAATTGTGTAAACTCCGCATTTGAATGTCATCAGGCCTTTCATTGTATTTTTGGGCACGAACAGTCACTTCATTGAGCAATTTAACCGCTTTATCTCGATAAAAATCAGTGCTTGCCTCTTGCCGGAGCCGGGCAGCTTCTAGTTGAGCCTGCTGTATCGGCCATTTTTCAGCAGCCGTTATTTTACCAAATTCCCATTGTATCCCTGGCCCTTCCTGAACCAGGAAGGCTTCTTTGGCAGACATTTTTCTTGAATTACGCCCAGCGATTTGCACGAGCAACTTAACCGTATCGGCAATGGCCATTCCGGGTAACCGAAAGCGCCCTTGTTGGTCAGCCTCTGCCAATTTTACGAACGATTGCCCGGGCGCAGTAGACGCCACAGTGATCTGCGCGCCAGGTATGGGTTGATTTTTTGAATTCAAAATGCGGCCGCTCAGCGATACCCCACCAAGGGAATCAGCTTTCGGCGTGCCACTAACCCGTCGCCAGCCCTGGGTCAGCAGCAGGTCGTCCAGCGCTTTCCGGGTCTCTGGTGAGGGAACCATCACGTATTGGTTAGGGGTTTCAACGAGTCCCCGCAGCTCTCCCGTTAGCAGCAGGTGCGCCGACAGCGTAGCGTTGCTCGTATCCTCAGGCACTTTGCTGACATCGGTAATCGATGCTGATAAAGCTGCAGACGCAGGTGATCCGTTATCTTTTAAATTGACGCTTAGGATAACTTGCTCACGAGGCTGATATTTGGTCTTGTTAAATTTCAATGTCACACGGACCGGAGCAACAAACTCGGGCACAAAAACCAACCGCTCAGCTTGAGGCCTCGCGATAGCATCGTAGAGGGTAATTTGCGTAAGGCCCGGCAGCCAGGTTATCATGGGGAGGGATATTTTCGCAACCCCATTTTGCATCAAAACTTTTCTCTGATCCACGATGCGGCCATGTTGCTGAATCAGAATATATGCGGAGTCGACGACAGTCCGGTTGGCGCTCATTATCGTCAATGCCAAACGAGTCGTATCGCTGATCGCATCGGCAGAGAGCAACAGCCCTTCCGTTTCGGGCTTGGGTAATGGAACGTGTTGCAGTTCGTTTTTGTATACGACGTCGACGAAGTAAGTTCGCTGCACCTTCGTTTCCATCGACACGCTTGTCATTCCTTGCTGATTGGTATTGAAACGAACTACCTCAGCTCCCATGTCGTCGACAATACGTCCAGCTATACAAATGCCATGACCATCGGGCTGTACAATCTTAACGCCCAGACGTGCTGGCAATCCCGAAATCCAGCGCCCACCTTCCGGTAAAATTTGAACATCTAATTGCTGACGAACTGAATCACGCTGTATTGATAAGTCGTTGCGAAACAGATTATAGATAACCACAGAGCGCTCGAAAGCCGGGCGTAGCTGGAGGTCGTCTTCGTCGGTGTAGGCGCGTAGGCGATAGGTTCCAGTCGTGAGTGTATCAGACAAACGGAAATTGCCCGCGCCACGTCCCTCAGCGACTCGTACCCAGTGATGCTGCACAAGTTTCCCTGTAGACGTAAGCAGGTCTACATGCATGGCCGCTTCGCCACTGTCGCGCTGGCAACTCGCCGCATCAAGCAGATACACGCTCATCCAGAGCCTGTCTCCAGTGGCGTAAAAGGGTTTATCGATGTGCACAAACAAGGTAGGAGCCAGCAACTTGAATCGCGCGTTGAAGTCCGCAGCGATACGTTCTGTGCAGGCATCAGGTGGTACAAGTTTTCCCTTTATGGCCAACGGGTCGCTTGTAAGTGACTCCTTCTCATTACCTTCAGGCTTCCAGTCTCCGGGCAACATTGTCGATAACCTGTCATTACCCATAGAGCCTTTTGCTTCCATACCTTCCGGCATCGTAATTACCCCATCGACGGTCATTTGCATCTGCCCCCCAGGCAATTTCATTTCCGTATATGCGTAACGTGCATCGGGATAAGGCGAGAAACCTGAGGTCGCATTGGTGTAGAATACCATCAATTTCACGGGCGACACCAATCGGCGTTCGGTTGATAATCGACCAGGTTGAATCAATGTAGAAACATTAATTGGAACCAAACGCTTGTAGTTGCTAACCGCAGCGGCAAGCGTAATTGACCGAAGTTCTACGGGAATCGGCTTAGTGACATCTTCCTGATAAACCAAAAAGCCTGCCTCCTCGAACGTATTATCAATCAGGCTAGCCATCAAATGTCTAACGGATCCTTTGTAGGCGGTCTGCCGGTTGCGTCGAAATCGATCGCGCTGACGTTCGTTCTCGGGTTTTAGTTCTTCAAAACGCGCATTACCGGCAGAGTAAACCTTTCCGGACGTAGCATCGAAATGCCGTAAATCATAAATCAGCCTGTAACCCAGCGCCTGATTATCAATGATCAGCGGCTCACGGGCCGTCGCATACAAATGACCCTTATCTTCTTTAAAATCAAGAACTTCGCTATTCACAAGTAAACACTGTCCACCAAAAGGTTCCCCCAGAAGTTGCTTTTTAAACTCGCGTAAATGTCTGTCCCAGTGCTTCGGATTGCCCCTTACTACTACGGCATCCAGCATCTGTGCACTTGCTGTAAGATGAAAATTGGCTTTTTGCGGAGACGGATTATCAAATCTAAATGTTCGTTTATCAGACTGATATCCAACAAACGAAACAACGATCTCAACCGTACCCAGTGGAATTTGCGCAAGGGTATACCCTCCTTTTTCATCGGTGACAGCCCCCTGCGTACTGCCATTAACGTATACATTGGCAAACGGCATGGGTTTTTCCGTCGCGGCATCAACTACATAGCCGGTAAGTACACCTGTTGCTTGTCCATAAATCAGCAACGGCGAGCCCAGTATCAGGACCGCAGTTATCCACCCGAAGAAGAAATAGCGACGCATAGTTATTACATTACTTTCTAAGAAGGACTCTGCCAGAAAATCATACCTATCGTTCTAGCAGAGTTAGTCTGTCAACTATAAGTTGGCGCTACGATCAGAAAGGCATGTTGCTCAGGACTCAATTTTGCTTTTAATGGCTTCCTGAATGGTCGGATTGAATTAAGATCAAATTGACTTTTGTGCTTTTCAGGACGAGCCCGATTCTTGACTAACTTTCATACAAACGCCGCCCTTCCACATAAAATAAATGGAGGAGCGGCGTTTCTTGAAAACAAAGTGCTGGCTATCTGCTGACTACAATCTTTTTGACTGTTTGTAGGCCAACTTTCGTTACGATTTTAACCAAATAGATCCCACTGGAAAATTGGCTGAGATCGATGCCATTTTCAGGGATCGTGTCAAATTGTGCGACAACCCGTCCGTCTATTTTGGCAAGCGAAACATGACCGACTGATTTCGGGTCAACCCCTTTGATTTGAAGTATGCTTGACGCGGGATTTGGATAGACCGACACGCCAAGACCGGTCTCTCCCAAATTGACACTAACCGTGCGCGAGTAAGCAAAGCTATCATCACGGTCGACAGTTTTAAGACGATAATAACTGATTCCTGAAAGGGGCGTTTCGTCGGTAGCTGTATAGTTTGTCAGTTTTTGGCTATCCCCAACTGCTGCTATGTCATTAAGCTTGTTCCAGTTTTTCGCGTCATTGCTACGCTCCACCTCAAAGTGAGAAGCATTGGTTTCGCCGGCCGTCTTCCAGGACAACCGTACGAGGGATTCCTCTGAAATCGCTTCAAAGCTAACCAGGGTTACAGGCAGTGCAGCCTCCCATACCAGGGTATAGGTTGCCGGGCTCGCATCAGTTAAACCATCTGCGTCAACATATGCATATTTAAATAATATTGTCGTATATCCTGCCCCGGTTATTTTAAGGCTGAACAACGCTGGGTTAGGAAATAACGTTTTGCTAGCCACATCATTCGCAGTAACCAAAGTTCCATTATAATACAGCTCTCCATGAGTTGGGAGTGAGGTAATTATAGCACCCTGAGGATTAGCAACTGTACCTGTCTTACCTGTGTATACACCGTCCTCAAAATCGCTACCTGAAAATAATGGGGGGTTCGCTCCTACCGCATTGAGTGGAATCACCTGATTAGCCTCCGGTCTGGAAATAGAAGTGGAGTGGTCGTCTGAATCCGGCGGCAGAATGATTACTGCGTCATCCTTATTGTTTGCCTGATTGTCATCGTTCTCATTGCCCTGTACAATCGCCGTATTTAAATACGGCCCTGTTGCATTGACTGTGGCAGTCACAGTCATCGTAACAACTTCCTGCTCGGCCAATGTCCCAATAGTCCATGTGTCACTTCCCTGATCCCACGAGCCTTTCGAAACGCTGACATTCTGTACGGTATAGCCGTCCGGAATCTCATCGGTCACAACCACACCGGTGGCAGTGAGCGGATTTCCCGCGTTCTTCAGCAAAGGTATATTGGTAGCCTGAATGGTAAAGGTGACATTTTGCCCGGCCATGGCAGATCCTGGAGATACTGTTTTAGTTACCGCCAGATCCACATCAGATGCATAATTGAAAATTAGTTGACGAACAATCTCATCATTATATGCACCAGTCCAGGTGTTGATTGTATTGTTTTGACTAAAACCGTTATCCCCGTTAGCCCACCATTTATGTTCAGGGCCCAAAACACCCGTCACATTCACCTGAACGCTTCTGGGACTTAACGTGCTGGTGCTGGGTATGTTGGCTCTGGCTATGTCTGTATCGTCCCAATATAGCTTGTCATTGATCGGCACGTTACCCGATCTCAGTGGCCGCACATGTTTTATAGAAATACCCAGGCTTTGCTCCATGTCATAGATTGGAAAGTGCACCGGATAGAACAATAGTGATGATATGAAACGAATCGTTGTGCCCGCAGGAACATCCGCGCCAGCTCCGTTCTTGCCATTCCAAAGTATCTGATAAGTACCGGGTGTATTGTACTCGTTGGAAAGTATCACATCGTTCCCGTCATAAAAACCGTTGCCGTTCAGGTCGATCAAAATGTCTACAATGGACGGGTTGTCGATGTTAACTGTAAAGGAAGCCTGCCCCGCAACGGGATTAGAACCCGGTCTCCTGGAAAATACTGCTTCGAAGGTGGCAACAGGGAGAGGCGGAGAAGGCCATACAGTTGCGTCGGGATTGCTTAAAAACAACGGAAAATGCGCGTTCGAAGAAACGCCACTGATAGAACGGCGGTTTTGTTCGAATGTCAGGTTATTCTTTGGACCATTCAGATTTGCAAAAAATATTGCATAGCCCGAGCCGCTCCCTCCAAAATTCGCGTATTTTACGTAGAAGTCCTTGGCTGAAGTATAAGTATTGTCGATAGGTATGTAAAAACCAAAATTGGCAGGTGAGGAAGTTGCACCGGAGGAACCAGCGGTGGTAGGCAGGTCGTTTACCACACTCCAGTATTTACAATACACACGACCGTTTTGTCTGGTATAACTACCAGAAGAGCCCGATGCCACCGTGATATCCCAATAATTGAGTTCAAGGTTATTTGATTCAATTTCAACCCAATAAGCCCTGTCCGAGCCCGTGGTATTTTTAAAAGAATAGGCCGTATACCCTGAGCCTGTAACCTGGCTAGGACCAGCGGTAGCCGCAGCCGCATTGCTGGGCCTTCCTGTTGCTGCGCCCGATGCCTGGGCTATGCTCTGCGCCTGTGCCAGAACCCGATTTGGGGTGGTAGTAGCCGTAGGATAAAATCCCGTTGAGGTGTTGTCGTAATACCAGTTGAAATTGACGGAACCACTCTCTGAGGAACCCTTGAAACCATAAAAAACGGTTTCGTTGGCTTTCACCCACACGTACATACGATGAGCAGGATTGTACGGATTAGCAACAGTACCGGTGCTGGATGCAAGCATCATAAAACCCCTGGCCACATATCCCGTATTGCCACCACCCGAAGATCCAGTTGCAGGTACAAAAAGGTTTACTTGCCTGTCGGCAGTAACCCCCCAAGCGCCTGACCCTTCGGCGATAGCATTATTTACGCCGCAAAATAAGGTTAAGACGAGTATTACCCCACGCACGATAACGCAGCTTGCTTTTTGGGTGACAGAACTTAACAAAGAGACGAAGGAAATGCCTGGCATCAGTAGCCAGTGTCTTGAAAATCCTTGCGTGAAGTGTTCAATAGTAGACTGAATTCGCATAACAGTTGAGGATATTTGATTATTAGACATACAACATGGCGCCATCTTAGAGAAGGCTCACAAAAATTCTATTTTCAATCGTTTACCGAGATTTTGAGCAACACATCCGGCTCTTCGCGTTGAAGCTCAATTTTTCCATTTTTAAGAAAATAGTTGTTCAAAAACCTGTTTTCCCGTTCCAAATATTTTGCTTACCTGTTCATGAGAGGAAGTCTTTTTTTCAACGGGGGGTCTTGTGAACACTTTGCAATTATAGGGCTTTCTGCTTCGCCAATCGCTGTTTTTGGGGTAAAAATGACCAGTTTTAGGGCATAGTACCATCTTTATGGGGAGATGGTTTTTGCCTATCAAATGCCTACGGCATATAGAAAATTTTCTACTACAAAGTCGTATAGGAACATGACTATCTGCAATGAATAGAATTTGCGACCAGGGTTAGCGAGGTGATTCTAGAATGATTACAAGGTGTATTCTGGTGGGCTGTCGTCTATCCTACAGTGTAGGACAATTTTCATACGAGTAGAACATATTGAAGGCAACAGATTATCAAAATTTTGGATAAATATTTTGACAATCTGTTGCCCGTTGGCTTTTGAATTCAATCCCGCGTTACGTTCGCAGTAGCCCTGGCTACGATAGGTTTTCAAAGTATCAAAGCAACGTTAATGAAGCCGGTAAAGAGGAAGAAGCGACATTAATTATGAGATGTGTTTTGTTCAATTTTTGCACTAAAAGGTCGTGTACCAATTTTGCGTCCAGATGTCTTGTAATGACAAATTTATTAATCATGGATACAGGAGATATTTCATTCGTAAAGCCTTAAACTTCTGCAATCCAGGCTCCCAGCTTTTTCTGATGTCCGCTTCCGATACTCCCGCTATGATCTGTTTTCTTAACTGATCGGTACCGATGCGCAGATCAAAAGCTGACACATCCTGGCTAACTCTTCCGGGAGCAAAAAAATTAGCCTTGTCGGGATAGGCGTTGTATAATTCAATTAACCACGACAAATTTATCTGGCGGCTCGCACGGAGCGCTGCGATATCATATTTTCGAAGATCAAGGCCATAACAAACAGCATCTTTATGACGAGGACTCTCACTCATCCCTGGAATACTTACAGGTTTGTAGGAAAATGAATATTTGTCTTTGAATGCGGGTGCTCCTAAAACAGTAAATGGCATATAAGTGCCACGGCCTTCATTGATTGCTGTTCCTTCAAACATACACAAGCTTGGAAAAAGCATCACAGCCTGGTGTGTATTCAAATTCGGCGAGGGATTTATCGGCAATACATAAGGAAGGTCATGATTATAGTTGGCAACCTTTATAATGGCTATTTTACATTGTTCTGCAAGGTATCTTTCACCGTTAAGGTATTGTGCAAATTCCCCGATGGTCATGCCATGCGTCATGGGTATGTAATGGATACCTATCGCCGATTTGAATTTATCATCAGTCATGACCGGTCCGTCTACTACATATGCGTTAGGATTAGGCCTATCAAGAATGAGCAGTTCTTTGTTGTTTTCTGCACAGGCTTCCATCACGTATTCAAGCGTATTGATATTGGTGTAATAGCGGCAGCCCACATCCTGAATGTCAAACACCATAAGATCGATATCCACCAGCTGTTCTTTCGTTGGTTTTTGGTTTTTACCATATAACGAGATGATAGGAATACCCGTTTTAGCATCTACCTCATTGCCCACGACAGCTCCATTACTGGCATTGCCCCTGAAACCGTGCTCAGGCCCGAACACTTTTACAATTTTAATTCCAAGGCTCACTAAACTGTCTACACTGCTTTTCCTGCCGATTATCGAACTCTGATTTGCAACCAAGCCGATACGTTTTCCTTTTAGGTAAGGCAAATATTTTTCAGTCTGGTCGGCACCCGTGATAATTTCCGACTGATGGGATATGATTTTGTCAGACCATGCAATTTGTGCCGTACATTCAATGCTGGTAACTGCCAGAAGCGTTAAAAAAGATGTCAAAACAAATCTCATTGACTTTTAGAAGGTTATAATTTTCAATTAACACAATGTAGTGTGTCTGGAAGTCACATGGGCTAAATTAGTAAATCCTGCCAAAGCATCATATCTACTGTTAGAATACCTTTTACGCGGGAACCTTTGAATTTACTTTTATTTATAGACCAATTACTAAAATTCAGCCACTGTTTAATATTATTGTTTTTAGTTTACTCGGATTACCTGAGTGATTATTGCCAATTAAGAACATGCGAAAAAAATCCGGACGTCAGCAGCGGCTCACAGGGAAAAATGAGCTAAGAAATACGCTTAATAAGTACCGAAGCAAATGTGAAACAACCAATTTGCAATCGATGATGGTATAAACCGGAACGGCATCCTATAATGGAATGTAAGATCTGGCAGATCCTAAAATTATCCTGATGTATCAGATCAAAACCTTATTCATTTATTTTACATACTTCATTGTCGCAATGTCGCTGACAAATTGCAAAACCGTTTCGAGAAATCCGCGAATTCTGCTTTTCAATGGAACAGGCTCGTCGCCCACTGACGTGGATGCTATCCAAAATATCCTGTCATCGAACCAAATGGGTTTTGAGCTAGTCAATTCCGATCAAGTTAACGCACTGGATACGAGCGAATTGAGAAAATACAAGTTACTGATAATTCCAGGAGGAAATTTTATCACCATGGGTAAGAGCCTTACGATTCAAACAACCACAAACGTTCAAACGGCTGTTCGTCAGGGACTGAATTACTTTGGGATTTGTGCTGGCGGTTTTTTGGCCGGCGATACCCGAAATAATGGCTTCAACATCACCAATGGAACACAGTTTAGATTCTATTCCGCTGAGGATAAAGGAATTAGAAAGGCAATAGTGACTGTTACCAACGCGGACGGGCCAACAATAGAACACTATTGGGAGGACGGCCCTCAGTTCAGTGGCTGGGGCGATGTCGTTTCAAAATATCCCGATGGCACACCTGCAACTGTTCAGGGTAAATACGGCTCAGGCTTTGTGGTACTCACTGGAGTACACGCTGAGGCACCGGAAAGCTGGCGGAAAGAATTTCATTTCTCAACCTCGATAGAAAATAGTCATCGATATGCTACAAAACTTATAAAGGCAGCATTAGAACAAAGGGAGATGCCTCATTTTTAAATGACAACTATGCGTGATAACCCACGCCGAACTTGTAGAGGAGCTATCGGACAATTGCGTATTTTGATCGAAGTACAATCATCCGCAATACAGATCCCAGCTTTCTGCACGGCGTACCAAAAATGCCAAATAACGCCTTTCGCAATCAAACTTTGATTATGAATTCAGCAAGTTTTAAGGGAGATTAATGGTCGATTTCTCTGCTGCAAAACAAACAACATTAAAAAAGAATAAATTCAACTCGAAAAAATAATCGCATTCACTGGCAAAGGGCGTACCAACCTTGTTTTCCAATTATTGAAACTCCCGATTATACGCCTCCACTCCTATTCTAAATTCATGAATTCCACCAAAAAAATATGCCTCTCGTCCTCAAACGAATAACCCACTTGCCAGGCGTTTCGTTTGCAGACTTCCTTTACAATGGATAAACCCAGCCCGCTTCCTACCCGTTGATTAGACACTTGAGCAAACCGCTTAAAGAGACTTTTACCATCAAGGCTTTCTAAACCTGAATTGGCAATACGCAATGACCCGGCATTAAGGATAAGTTCAACCATTCCTCCCTCGGGTGTGTGTCGGATGGCGTTGGTGATCAGGTTGGTCAATAAAATTTCGGTAAGTATACGGCTTGCTGTTATGACGGGTTGCGACTGGATCTCGTTCGTTAAAAGCAGGTTTTTGGCTTGCACATGACCTGAGAATTGCTCCAATGTCTCGGATAGCAGGTCAGCCAGATCAATGGTTGCGACATCTTCAAACTGTGCATTTTCAATTTTGGCCAGCAGCAAAAGATTCTTATTGATACGTGAAACCCTGTTGATGGCCTGGTTGACATCTTCGATAATATGCAACTGTTCGTGCGTAAGATCATGGTTTTGCAACAAAATATCCAGCTTCGATTTGACGATGGCCAAAGGTGTCTGAAGCTCGTGAGATGCATTTTCCGTGAATTCCTTTTGTTGTTTGTACGCAGTAAGATTCCCTTTGATCAACGTATTCAATCCCCCGTTCAACTCCTCAAACTCGATGACTTCAGTTTTTTCAAATGTAATATCCTGTCCTCGGTCGAGCCTGAAAGACTTTACCTGTTCAAGTGAGTGATAAAAAGGTTGCCAGATCTTTAGAGAGGTTTTTCGGTTCAAATAGATAAACCCGGCAAGAAGCAAAATCAGGAACAAAACCGTGACCGCCGAAATGGCGAGTATCGTCTCATCGATTTCCTCCATATTTGTCTCAATCAATAGGCGATACAGCTTCCCATTGATCTGGATGTAAGTAACCATACAGCGGAACTGCTCCCTTTCTTGCATAAAACTGTCGAACCGGATTATCGTATACAGGCTGTCCCTACCAGCGATACCCAAAACCGGTGTAAAAGAAAATCCGGGTTGTATCCTGTTCAAAATACCAACTGTTTCCCTGATTGAACTGTCGGGAAGTGCCAAATCGCGAATTCTTTCCTCAATCTTTTCTCTGATGGCAAAATGGTGCTTATCCAATTCCCGAACCCAGATATAATTGATGATCGCAAAATAGACCGGGATGCTCATAACGAGCACAATGAGCGCATACACGATCAAAGGACGGAGGCTCCTGTCCAGCAATTTTTTCATACTTCCCATTTGTAGCCCGACCCGTAAATGGTTTTAAGATTTTTATCGTATCCGGCTTCACTCAACTTTTTTTTGAGATTTTTCACATGTGCGTATACAAAATCGTGATTATCGAACATGTCTGCAATGTCCCCGGAAAGATGCTCAGCTAAAGCACTTTTGGAAATGACCCTGTTTCTGTTGCCAATAAAATAAAGAAGCAGATCGAATTCCTTTTTTGTGAGAATGATGCGTATTCCATTTACGGCAACTGTCCTTGCCAGGATGTCGATCTGTAACTCATTTTGCATGATGACATTGCTGTTGCTGAAATTTCTCCTTCGGATTACTGAGTAAATTCGGGCGGCCAGCTCGGGGAGGTGAAAAGGTTTTGCCAGGTAATCATCTGCGCCGATCTCAAGACCCCTTATTTTATCCTCGTAACTATTTTTAGCCGAGATAATGATAACGCCTTCCTGCTGATTGTTCTTTTTTAGCTCATCAAGAATCTGTAAACCGTGGCCGCCGGGAAGCATCAGGTCAAGTAATATGCAGTCATAACGATACAAGGAAATTTTCTCCCGCGCCTGGTTATAGTCATTTGCAAATTCGCATGTATAGTCTTGGTCAGACAGATATTTACCAATATTTGCCGCAAGTTGTGGCTCGTCTTCAATGATCAGGACTTTCATCCTGTCAATTTACGAGGTTGATTCTGAATTTTTTCTGAATAGCCACATATTGGCACATTTCATGAATTGAGATTCAAGATCTTTTATAAAAAATGCGCTACGTACCAAACGTTAGCAAAGCCTCAACTCACAGCGGTATTCCCCGAAGAGTTGGGTCCGATAAAATGGCGCCCTCTGTTGACATACGCGTGAATGGCATTGCTGATCAGAAGTGCAACCGCTGCTACGATGGCCGATGTCACGATAGACTGATTGCCATCCCAGTTTGCAACTGCAATGGCGACTAGTGCCCAGGCACCCACCATAGCCGATTCGCGCAGAGCGCGATTCCAGGTGAGGAACAAATTCACGGCAGTGGCAGTAAAAATCATGATAATGGTCCAGCTGACGGGAGAAATACCGAATCCGGCCCACTCTATTTTAGTAAGATAAGCGGCAACATTCGCGATCAGTGCAACAGCGATCCATCCCAAGTAGATGGCAAACGGCCACCATTCAAAAACTATCTTTTTTATCGTAACAAGGTCGAGTTCCATCCGCGTACTTATTGTAATCCGCAAAAGACATAGCAGTAGAGCAATCATAATCAGCACTGAGAGACCGGTGTAATCGTATAGCCAGGCCAATACCCAGAGACAATTTGCTACGCAGGAAATCACGAACGCCCATCCTACTTTTGATACCACTGATGGGGTGTCGGCTGGCTTGAAAAGTCCTTTACTTTGATAGATGACAAACGCCGCCAACCCCAGATAAATAATGCCCCAAATGGAAAATGCATATCCGGCCGGTGTAAATAAATTTTGATAAGACGCTGACACGGAGGCCATTGTATTACCATTAAAAACTCCCGTATTCGAGAGGTAGTTCATTACCACTGTGACGATCAAGGCAATGATATTGGCTATCTGTAGGGTCTTTTGCATGATTGATTACCGATGAATTTAAAAAAGGCCAACTTCTTTAAGTTTGGAATTAAGGATTATACAACAAATTTAAGCAGGCGGATCCACTCGCCTTAGTTATCATTAAAATTGTACCTGCAATGTCAAAACCGAATTTATTCAAATCTTTTGTGATAAAATAACTTTGGGCTCCCGGCAAATTTGCTCATCCGAACGCTCAATCGCGTTTCAACACATTCAATTTTTGGTTAATGACCCGCACACTGTCAAGAAGGGATTTATTTTGGCGTGTAAGAATGTCGATTTTTTCTTCCAACTTGTCTATTTTGATTTGCATCCGGCCTTCTGGTGAAGACTCCTTTCCACATGCTGCCAACGAGAGCAGGATTATTATTGCAATTGCCTTCATATCATTATCGGGTTTTTGACAATTAGTCGAGCAAAATCACAAAAACTTACAGAATCCAAAAATTTTTCGCCAAAACGACCCCTTTCATTTCCCAAGCCCAGTCAACCTTCAATTCTCCATTGTCGGTCATCATTTCTCAAGGCTCACTCAAATTCCTCAAATCATTAAAAATAAATAGGATACCGAAAAATTCAGTACCCTATTCCAACTCACCCCTAACAAAACTCTTTAATACTTTTTTTGATCTTCAATAAATCAACCTGCATCACACCCCGCACAAAATTTAAGATTTTCATAAATAAATCCCGCCGAACATGCGGCGTTAGACTATGCGTTTACTTTTAACAGTCGGTTTTTAAAAAGATCCATTTTTAATTTAACAATATATTTCTTTAAAGATAAGCCTGTCTTTGCAATCATACTTCTGTCGATACTGCCAATTTCCACATTGAACCTGTTTCCAATATCCCTCAGGTCCACTTTATTATCCTTACTGAGCTGCTCCTTAATGTAAATGAGAATGCTGTCTATTTCAGGATGAAAAACTGATTCCGTCTTTATTTGCTTTGACTCACTGAGATTTCTTCCTAGGATATTGATCAATAAAAAGGTAGCATTTTTTATGATTTCACCGGAAGATTTTTGAATGTCATCCATCTCAATGATAAGCAGATGAATCAGACTATCTAACGCAGTGTAATCCGTACATACATTAATTCCGATCGCCTGCGTGGAATTCGTTTTAACAAATATATGCAGCAATTGCTTGTACAAATTCGAAAAACAATCGACGGGTCCCGCTGACAAGGCCGGTGCATCAGGCAAATGCTTAAAATTCACTGCAAAAATACCCGTTTTTACTAACGGAATGAGGTGAAATTTATGCCTGGGCTTTATAAAGAAAATATTCCCGGTGTCATAGTTAAACGAATCTTCATCGAGCACCGCTGTCCCATTTCCACCGCGCACAAATACGATCCTGAAATGGTTGTTCCATGCCGAAACATTTTCTAAATCTTCAGCCTCACCTCTCAAAAGGTAAAGTTCATTTTGAAGATCAAATTTTTGCATTTGTTTTATGATGAAGTCGGTTTTTAACCCTTAAAGCAAAATCCCATACATGGGAAATTCAGGACAAGGTCAACACAAATCATTATGTAAAATAAACTGTGCTTTCAACAAATCCTCATGCAAAGAGAGTCAAAATTCTACTAACTGGCAGGCCCGACAAGATGGAAAGGCAGGATTCATAGACGAATCGATCATATTTACCATTGAAAGCGCTCTTCAAACGCCATAGATTTCTTGCGACAACACCTTTATTGGTGCCCAGTAACTACGAAAAAGTTACAAAAATGGGTGTTAGAAATAGTCAGCCATTATCAGCACGAAGTGATGAATAGTGAAGGGTTGTTATGAAGTAGTCAGGGACCGTCTTGCTCAATAGCAGCCAATTTTCAACCAACTAAAAGTCAACACAGTTAACCTGAGGGATCAGGTTGAATGAGACGGGCTAATGATAAATTATTAATGATTAATCTTCCGTGATCAACCAGTCAAAGGCTCAAACTCGCAATCGTCAAAGGTCAAAAAACATTCTTGAAAAATCAAAAAACCAGTCCAAACCCGGTTCTCACAGCCAACAGCCCCTGCTTTGTGTCTGGTTTGGGCTTTAAAAGATTGTAACTTAAGTTGGCAGAAACGTCTATATAGGCCTTCTTGAATAGTGTTTGCTGATATCCTGCAACGGCACCGAGCCCCAGATGTCTCGCCGGTCTTCCGACACTGAATATGGTTTGACTTTTGTAGTACACAAAATCGCTGTGAGGCCCCGCATATATCCCGGATAAGTTGTTCCCGCCAGTTCCGCTTCTCAAAGCCTCTTTTTGCCCGACGTAGTAGCGGAGTTGGATCGAGGGCCATATCTGAATGTCGTTTGTTGTAAGCTTCTGCTCTGTCGTAGCGTTGATTATTTTGGAAGTAATTCGCATGTAATCTGTGATGAGCTGGGCATTGACAGAAATGGGCTTGCTCCCGAATTTCCGCTCGTAAGATATTCCTGCCGTACCCTGGATAAACTGAGAAGAGAGATAAATTCTTGGCCATAGCAGCTTCCATTGCTGCTGAAGAGACTCATCACAACGTAAAATCTCACACAAAGCAATTTTCTTATTTCGCTTCCAGTCACCAAAAGCCAGTCCCATGCTTGTTCGGGAAGCAATCGCAAAATCATCCTTGTTATTTGCACCATAAACCAATAGGGACGGGTAATATCCTTTGAGGTATTTTTGATAGGACAGGCCAATGGCAAACTCCATTCGTCCGTTGTTGAGAAACCGACGCTGAAGCCCAAATTCAATGCCTATTCTGGATAGCTGATAGTCGACCTCAGCTTTTCCCCAGCGCCTTTCTGACACCAGGGCCACATAATTTCCCGTAAAATTGTTTACACTTACACCTTCCCGAATTCTGCGTTTCATGTCATAATACCACCTGCCATATACATTGGCAGACAACGTCCCCGTGTAACCTGTACTCCCACCCCAACCTCCGCTCACCGAAATATCGGACCCCAGCGATAAGGAGGGTAAAAGTTTGTACTCGTAGCCGATGCCGTACGCGGTATTCTGAAGGCTGCTGTTTTCTATGGCAAAGAGATAATTCGGAGAAAATGTCAGGCTCAGTTTAAGCATGTGCCTGCTAGGTATCTTGGTCATGAAAACATTCTCGTATCTGTCTATAAATCGCTGTTTTACAAGGGTATCCTGTTCCTGCGTGTAGGTAATCCGCAGGCTATCCTGTGCATACAGGGTTTCAGAAACAAATAGCAATACAATGAACAACAGATTCTTCATAAAAATGAACAGCAGAAAATTGAATTTTGGTACAAAACTGACGAAACCTAAAAAATTGGCGGCTCCCATTATGGATATCATTTCTGGGAATCTTTTTCGGCAACAGGTAAAAGAGGCCCTCACCTATACAAAAGGTTGTATCCGTGAGGCAATTTATTTGGCCATGCAACGCAAGAACGAATAGCAAATCGAAAATTGCTGAATGCCTTGCAGCCGATCCCGGCACGAATTAACTACCCTTTCCCCTCAAAGCACGATGGCCGCTGCTTGATGCTCGTATCCACAGTTACCCTTCGAAATTCAACTAAAAACCGCAATTTTAATCGATTTGTCTACACTTTGTCTATGCTCTATTTTAGTTTACAGACGTACGACTATTGATCTTTGCATCGCTTTCTTAGCTCAAGCATGGCTGGTTTTAGATTGGATGGAGTGGACGCGCATTGCCAGCGAATGTGAGAAATAGTGAAGCACAACACGGTCCCTTACCCTTCATTGTCGCCAGATTTACCAGACTCAACTTTCAATTACTACATTCCATTAATTCTTATGAGCAAATTTATTCCATACCTGTTGATTGCTCCGTTGGGTTTTCTCCTGGCAGTCCTGTTGTTTCAGCGGTTTTCCGGCACAAGCGATCTATCCTCATTACCATCGCCATACAGTCTGTTTTTTGCCCAGGCCCTTGTATTTTTCGCCGCCATATTTCTACATTTCAAATCCATACAATCAGATTCGGAAACGAAAAAGGAACGAACCAGAAGAAGCAGGAATTTCTTAAGGAAGCTGGACGAAAGTGTTAGAAGGGGGCAGATGTGAAATGTCAGATCTAAAAAGTGAGGGAGGCCGGGTATTCCCAAGGAAAGCTAGGATATAATGCATTGGTTACAAGTCAATGCAAGACCGGGTGGTAAAATGTGAAAGGAACTCTCCCCTTTGGTATCTGACCAGTAGTCCGTGCTACCCGTTTGGAGCAACAAGGTCCTGGGTGCCATCAAAGCCACGAGCATGTGTACGTCGATCGGCATACTGTTGACGTTGGCCGCATACGTATGGTAATTGGGCGCTAACTGATACAAATACCGCGAGGGATCGGTGATATGCTGGATTGTTTCACCGTAATTTCGTCGGCTTAGCACCGCTCCACCCTCACCTCAAATGCTGGCAATGACCATTTTGAACCTCGTGTCGTGCACACCTGCCCTAAGGACCGTCTTCCCGAGCCGGGATGCACCTTGCAAGGCGACCCGTTTGCTATCAATCTGTTTATCCGTTTCGAAGTAGTCCAACCCTAAATAAAATCGCTATTTTTGTTTTGTGAACTCGACATAAGCTTCATTGAATAAGATTTTTCTTTCCTTCATACTTTCATTAATTGCCTTACGCTCAATCGGACAGCCTATACTAAAGCTTGATGACAGGCCGTCAATTAATATCGATCACTATGAGATACTTCCCGACAGGGGGTACACTTTCCGTCAGATTATTTCTAGTCCGAAGCTGCCATTTGTCGTAAATGATTCAATCAGAATTGACAAATCGGCCGTTTACTGGATTCGACTCTCAATCGAAAATCCGTCGAGTTACAGCAGATACTACCAGTTACAGATTGATCCGAATATGGATCATACCCTGTACAATTTTAATGAGGACTCTGGAAAGTGGATAGCCTATAGAACCGGCCTCATGATAAAATCGAGATACGACCGCCGGTTGCAAAAAATGTTACCCTGTATATTGCAGGCCAAGATTGTTAACACCCTGTATATCAAGACAAACCTATCCACACTTGCGACATTTAGGGTGCCGTTCAAACCACGAATCATATTGCTACAAAGTGACTACGTGAGGGACAGGGAGCAAAATTTATGGACTGTCTGGATTATCACGATTACGATTTTGTTTCTTTTCATTCTGAACAATCTATATATCTATTTCAGCTTTCGTGACAAAACCGTTTTGTACTATCTGCTGGCGCAACTGGGAGGCATGATTTACATTACCTCCTACCGGCACTTTTTCTCATTAATTTTTCACTGTCCCATTTTCACATTCTCCGTGACTGATAAAGGATTTGCAACATGTTATGGGCTCAACTTCCTGCTTATGCATATTGGTATCCTTTTGACCATGTATGGGCTTGTCCAGTTTACGCGTTCGTTTTTTGATGCGACCAAAACCCTTCCAAAATTGGACCACATCCTAAAATCCAGCTTGACTGCTTATCTGATCATTACGGTGCTTATCATATTTGCGAATGTCTTTGTGTTTTATCTGGAACAATACACCATGATGTTTGAAAACATTCTTGCACTTGTGCTGGTTGTGCTCATATTATACACCTGCATAACGGGCTACCTTCGCAACCTCAGGGCAGCGGGATCTTTCCTGCTCGCAAACCTGCTACCATTGGGCCTGGTCATGGGTACAGCACTGTTTCATGTGATGTTCCAACCAGCGAACCTCGATACAGCGTTTCTGCCGGATATGAGTATTATCACCCAGTCATTAGGGTTTTCCATCGCCCTAGTTGCCCGAACCCGGCTAATCCAAAATGATCTCAAAATCAAAGAAATAGAAACAAGACAGCTTGAATTTGATTTACGGGAACTGACGCTGACCAAAAAACTGATCGAGGTAGAAAACCAGAAGATCAACGTTGAAATCCTGCAAGAGAAGACCATGAATGAAATCCTGCTGCTTCGGCTGGAAACCAATCAGCGGGAACTTGCATCAACGACGCTATACATTGTTCAGAAAAACAAGATGTTATCGGGGCTGAAAGAACAGATCGATCAACTACACGAACGCTATCCCGAAAATCGGCACGAAGGACTTAAAAATATTGCATCCATCCTGAAAAACGACCTTTACCTGGAGGCGGACTGGGACAAATTCAAGCTTCATTTTGATCAGGTCCACCCACGTTTCTTTGAAGACCTGTACGCTAAACATCCGAGTCTTACCAAAAATGAGATACGCATTTACGCCTATTTCCATATGAAGCTTTCGACCAAAGAAATAGCTTCGCTACTCAACATCGATCCAGCCAGCGTCCGTCGAGCCAAGACGAGGTTGTACAAAAAAATGGCGCTTTACGAGGAAGATTGATCAGTATAGGAAATACCCCAGGATCCAGGACCAGCCTGGTGGCTTCATTTTCGCCATACATGAATTTACAGATTTCATTATGGTGCGTTTCCATGCCAAGCGCACCGCCATACCCGTGTTTTATGTAAGAATTTCTGGTTCGTTTGTAACAAATAGGTCCACTATGGTTGAAACTTTACATTTTGCACAAGGTCTGTTGACTCTGTAAAATCATTGTATTATTGAAGCCGTCACATGAAAATAATTCTGGTGCCTTGCGATTTTTCACCTACCACCGAGAAGGCCGTTAAATTTGCTATTGATCTTGCCGACAAAGGCGATAGGTTGATTCTATTGAATATCATCAATGACAACGGAACCTCTAAAAAGATTGCTCAGGATCTTAAGGAGGTAGAAACAAAATTCAAAAAGCTAATCGATTTACAGCTTCCGAAAGGAATTTCGGTATGTAGCAAAACTATGCCTGGAAAATTCATTTCCTCCATTCTTAAATTGATTGCAAACGAAAAAATCGATTTGGTAGTCATGGGAACGCAAGGTTCCAAAGGATGGGGTGAGTTTTTTATGGGTTCAAATATCGAAAAAGTCGTAAGAACTTCCCCTGTCCCGGTCTTTGCCGTCAAAGGCTTTGCCGATTTTGATTCTATCAACAACATCATATTTCCATGTAACCTGAATCTTGATCAGCCCGAAATTTTACAAAAGGTTAAGGAATTACAGAAGCGGTTTCACTCGCGACTTCACTTACTCCGTGTCAACACAGGGAAGTCGTTCAATGACATTAAAATTATTGAAAACCTCGAAGAATATGCGAGGCATTACCAACTTTCGGACTATTCCGTTGCCGTCATAAACAACACCAGCATAAAAGATGGAATACTGCATTTTGCCAGGGAGATCAGTGCTGACATGATCGCTATGATAACGCATGGGAAACGTGACTTGCACCGTATGTTTACCGAAAGTACCGCCGCAGATATTGTAAATCACTCTCGTATTTTGGTGTGGACATGCACCAGTTAAATGCCGATATGGTCTCAAACGCATCCACTTCTCTGACGAGTCTCCATTCCAACGAAATCACCCGGAATAAATTAACCTGGATCGCGCTGATCCTATGCATCCTCTTTATGCTTATAACCAATTATTTGCCGTTTTAGGGGCAAACATTGTCATTCGACGTGATGGATACACTATCGATTGGACTGATTTTTGTTGCAGGAATTGTTCCTGTTCAGGCGATACAAACTCCTCGTATGTGTTTCCCAATAAAGTTGGCACGGTACTTTTCATACCTGTGATTGATGCAACTTGTGGCGGCCGATCTGTAACAAATTGCGGTGGAAATAGCGCCACCTTTATGATTGCCGTTGGATGATGACTAACAGACTGAAAAACATGGGAAAATCCTTCAATATCAACAATAGAAACCGAAATCAGATGGAAGTTGACAACAACATGCAGAATGCACAGCCAACTTTATCGCAGAAAAAATTGAATATGTTTCCAATAGAAATGCTCATTAAGACCACAATAAAAAGACAACGAGCATGACCGCAGCAAAACACATCCTAACCATCAATGGAGGCTCATCGAGCATCAGGTTTGCTTTCTACAAAATCAATCCTGAGTTAACGCTGTTGCTGAGCGGAAGGCTTCAAAACATTGGAAATAAAAACACCAAACCCATTTTTATCACCACTGAATCAAATACGCAGGAAAGTATTACATTACCGGAGAACACCTATGCCCATGCTGTTCGCTTTCTAATCGAATGGCTTGAAAAACGGCAGGAATTCTCCGACATTTCAGCCATTGGCCACAGAATCGTCCATGGCATGCAACGCACTGATCCACAAGAAATAACGCCCGAATTACTTCGCTATTTACAAAAAATAAGTCCATACGACCCCGAGCACTTACCAGAGGAAATCCAGCTGATCGAGCTCTTCGGCAAGCGTCACCCCACATTAAAACAGGTAGCCTGTTTTGATACATCATTCCATGCCGGTATGCCCGCCGTAGCGAAGCGGTTGTCTATTCCCCGCCGTTTTAGCGAAAAAGGGCTTCGCCGCTATGGTTTTCACGGCTTGTCATACGCATATCTGATGGAAGAGCTGGAGAGCCAATGCGGCCAGGAGGGTGCCGATGGAAAAGTTTTACTGGCTCATCTTGGCAACGGAGCAAGCCTTGCCGCGGTCAGGAACCGAAAGAGTATCGATACCAGTATGAGTTTCACACCCGCTTCTGGCGTGATGATGGGAACCCGTTGCGGCGACATTGATCCGGGTGTTGCCTGGTATATGATGCAATTCGAAAAACTTAACCCCAGGCAGTTTAACCTTCTGGTGAATCATGAATCCGGGCTTCTCGGAATATCGGAAACTACCTCGGACATGCGGGAATTACTGATATCTGAAAGCTCCGACGAGCGTGCTGTGGAAGCCATTGAGGTATTTTGTTATCAAATAAAAAAAACGATTGGCTCTTTTGCAGCTGTGCTCGGAGGCGTCGACACCATTGTGTTTTCAGGAGGGATCGGCGAAAATATCCCAGAGATCCGCAGCCGGATATGCGACGGTCTTGCCTTTTTAGGAATTGAACTCGATGAAACAAAAAATCAGAAAAATGATCCCATAATTTCAGCTAGTACGGGTAGGGTTTGCGTCCGTATAATTGCAACCAACGAAGAATTAATGATCGCCAGGCTCGTCGGCCAGGTTTTAGGGTACCCCATCAAAAGAAAACGACTATGAAAAGTGAAGAAGTTGGTCTTAAAGTCAAGACCTTGTCATCGGCATTGCTTAAAAAAATGAATGCGTATTGGCAAGCATCGAATTACCTGTCAGTTGGTCAGATATACCTGTACGACAACCCATTACTGAAAGAGAAGTTAACGCTTAAACACATCAAGCCACGTCTTTTGGGCCATTGGGGTACAACGCCGGGACTAAATTTTATTTACGTTCATCTGAACCGGATCATCAAACAATATGATCTGAACATCATCTACGTTACCGGTCCCGGACATGGTGGACCTGGGCTTGTGGCAAACACCTATCTGGAAGGAACATACAGTGAAGTTTACCCGAATATTAGTCAGGATGAAAGTGGAATACAGAAGCTTTTCAAACAATTTTCATTTCCCGGCGGTATCCCGAGCCACGTAGCACCGGAAACACCCGGCTCTATCAACGAAGGGGGTGAACTTGGCTATTCGCTTGTGCATGCATTTGGAGCCGTATTTGACAACCCGTACCTGATTGCTGCATGTGTGGTCGGCGACGGAGAAGCTGAAACCGGAGCACTTGCAGCGAGCTGGCATTCTAATAAATTCCTGAATCCGGTACACGATGGCGCAGTGCTACCGATCCTTCATCTTAACGGCTATAAAATTGCCAATCCGACCATTCTGGCAAGGATCCCAAAGGCTGAATTGGAACAGCTGTTTCGCGGATACGGATATAATCCTTATTTCGTCGAAGGAGATGATCCGGACACCATGCATGAATTGCTGGCTACTACTTTGGACATCGTGGTGGAAGAGATCAGAGAGATACAAAGTGATGCCCGGGTTTACGGATTCAAGAAACGCCCTGTGTGGCCGATGATTATTTTCCGTACACCGAAAGGATGGACCGGGCCGAAAATAGTGGACGGCTTGCAGGTCGAAGGAACATGGCGAGCTCACCAGGTCCCCCTGGCCGAACTGGCCACTAAACCTGAGCACGTTCAAATCCTTGAAGCCTGGATGAAAAGCTACCAACCCGAATTACTTTTCGATGTCAACGGAAAACTGATTCACGAACTCGCTGAACTGGCTCCGACGGGCAACCGGAGAATGGGCGCTAATCCAAGTGCAAATGGCGGATCACTTCTTGTGGACCTAAGAATACCGGATTTCAGAGACCATGCCGTGGCTGTGCCAACGCCTGGAAACGTCACATCAGAAGCGACCTCGGTTATGGGTGAGTTTCTCAGGGATGTGATGCAAGCAAATTGGCATGAACGCAACTTCAGAATATTCGGGCCAGACGAAACAGCATCAAACCGACTTTCGCATTTGTTTGACATAACCGAGCGGACGTCTACCGCAGAGATTATTCCAGGCGATAACCACCTTTCTCCAGATGGCCGGGTGATGGAAGTATTGAGCGAGCATCTTTGTCAGGGGTGGCTCGAAGGCTATTTGTTAACCGGCAGACATGGGGTGTTTTCGTGCTACGAGGCGTTCATTCACATCGTCGATTCAATGTTTAACCAGCATGCAAAATGGCTGAAAGTTTCGAGAAAGCTACCTTGGCGAAAACCCATCTCTTCATTGAATTACCTGCTGACATCCCATGTATGGAGGCAGGACCATAACGGAAACAGTCATCAGGACCCAGGGTTTCTGGACGTTGTTGCCAATAAAACAGCCGAAATTGTGCGCATTTATCTGCCGCCAGACGCTAACACACTGCTTTCGGTAACAGACCATTGTTTGAGAAGCCGGGATTATATCAACGTGATCGTTGCCGGAAAACAGCCTGAAATGCAGTGGCTCGACATGGATGCCGCGATCAAACACTGTACGGCCGGCCTGGGTATCTGGCAATGGGCGAGTAACGATGAAGGTTTTGAGCCTGATGTAGTGATGGCCTGCGCAGGAGATGTCCCCACGCTTGAAACCATAGCAGCCGTACAGATTCTCAGGGAACATTTACCTGAATTAAAGGTACGCGTTATCAATGTGGTTGATTTGATGACACTCCAACCTGAGAGCGAGCATCCGCATGGGTTAAATGACCACGATTTCGATATTCTGTTCACCAGGGACAAGCCGATAATTTTTGCATTCCATGGATATCCGCTGCTTATCCACCGCCTCACCTATCGCCGGACAAACCACAAAAACCTGCACGTCCGTGGTTACAAAGGCGAAGGAACCACTACTACACCTTTTGATATGGTAGTGCTCAATGACCTCGACAGGTTTCATCTGGTGAGCGACGTAATTGATCGTCTGCCCGGTTTAGGCGCAAAAGGTGCTTATACAAAACAATATCTCCGGGATAAGCTGCTCGATCATAAAGCCTACATTGATATTCATGGGGAGGACATGCCGGAAATCCTGAATTGGAAATGGAATTTGGGTGTGTCAACCACCCTTGTGTAAAATACCGCTATGAAAAATAATTGACAGGTATATCGGAAGCAAACACGTTTACATTATGGTTTGAAGTTGGAACGACTTTTCTGTTATGAGCAAAATCATTTTCGTACGATATCAAAATCACGAAAATCTTCACTGATTGACAATAACTTAGCATCATCAATCAGCATAATCAGAAGCATCTACTAAACTTATGACTTACATACCCGGCACCCAGCAGATGGCATTTGTATTGCCATTGTATTTCACGAATGCAGAAGTAGTTTTCACGAAAGACGCAGGTAGTTTCGACAAGATTAGTTTTAAGATATATCCCAATTCTAAACCCAGGCACGTCGTATCAACCGAAAAACTGGAAAAAGGATTTTGGCTGGCACAACTAATCTGGTCTATGGGAAGATCACAATATTGCGATGAAAGGTTGATCGAGATTAAATAACGAAACGCTTTTCCGTCTGCAGCGCATACTCATTTTTCACCATTTGAAAATATAGTTCGCCCGGTGGATTCGAAGCATCCCCGAGGCAGACGCCAGGGACATTGACCCAAGACTTAATCCTCGACTGTGGTAGTCATCTTTTGACGGATGTGTGGCAGAACCTGAGCTTCTGCATTTGGTTAAAGCTTAAAAATATCTTTCAACGCTCGTTTGGCAGCATGATACCCGCACATACCATGCACGCCTCCACCAGGAGGTGTTGACGATGAACAAATATATAGTCCTTTTGCCGAGGTACGATAAGGAGATCGGCTCAAAACGGGCCTCGAATATAGCTGCCATATATCCTGAACACCGCCATTGATATCCCCGCCAATGTAATTGGGATTGTAAGCCTCCATGCTCACTGTATCCATGGAGTGACGCCCGATAATAATGTCTTTAAAGCCTGGTGCAAACCTTTCTATTTGATTTTCAATAGCCTCAGTCATGTCTTCCCGCGATCGGTTGGGCACATGGCAGTAGCCCCATGCTGTATGCTTGCCAATAGGAGCACGTGTGCTGTCAAACAAACTTGGTTGGGTAAGTAACACAAAAGGTTTGTCGGAATGCTTTCCCTCGGAAGTGATTTTTTCCGAATAAGTGATTTCTTCTAATGTGTTGCCCAAATGTACGGTTCCGGCTTTTCGGCAATCTTCATTTTTGAAAGGGATTGGTTCACTCAATGCCCAGTCTACTTTAAAAACGCCCATTCCGTAACGGTATTTTTTTAGTTTTTCAGTGTATGACTGATTAAGTTGCTTACCTGCAATCGCTAATAGCTGCTTTGGCGTAACATCCAGCAATATAGTCCTCGCACGCGGCAGCTGATCCAATGATTTGACAGGAAAATTCATCTCGATCTCGCCACCAATCGATAAGAAATAAGAAACCATTGCGTTGGCAATCGATTGTGATCCACCTTTCGGAATAGGCCAGTCACCTACATGGGCCGCTGCCATCAGCATAAGTCCGATGGCAGAAGTTGTGAGATTGGTCAAGGGCTGAATAGCGTGAGCAGCCATTCCTCCCCACAACCCACGCCCTTGTTTGGTGAGGAATCTATCTCCAAGCCAACTTGCTGAAGTAAGTGCTTTAAGACCAAACTGAGCAAGCGCGACGGGGTGTCGGGGAACTGGAAAGGGACTGAGCAGGTCAGGTAACAATTTTGGAAGGTTGGCCACTGTCGATTGCATCAGCCTCAGATACGTTTCTTTATCCTCCGTCAAAGCCTCCGCCGTGATCGCAAGTGAGTGATACAGAACGCCAGCAGTACCGTCATCGAACGGATGGGCAGCTGCAAACGTGGGATTAATCATCTCCAAACCAAAATCCTTAAGGGGAAGACTAGCAAAAAACGGCGAAAGGGTCACCATTGGATGCACCGCTGAGCAAACGTCATGTACAAATCCGGGTAAGGTTAGTTCCTTAGAGCGCATCCCGCCCCCAGGCACATCTTTACCCTCCACCAGCAATACCGACAGGCCCGCTTGCCTCAGGGTAATTGCAGCCGCAAGACCATTCGGACCGGAGCCGACAACCACTGCATCATATTTTTCCTTCGTCACATTTTGTCATTTAAAAGAAACATCCAGATAGAACCAATTATGTGTAAAAGTAGACTTAATATCCGGTATCAGGGAAGTGCATTCATGACCAATGCCTTTTCTTCTTTCACTTTACCAAAGCGTACCAGGCGTTTTACGAGATCCCGAACAAATATTGCCTCACCTGGCTTTATAATAGTCGCTCCCCTTCGGAAATACTTTGTGCGAATCTGCCCATGCCTGCCATTTTTCGTCAAGATCTTTAACCACTTTGGGATTCGATCCGCGTACGTGATTTTTTCAATATGATTGTTTACATAATTTTATTTACCGGTAAGATCAATTCCCTTTATTACATCATCAGTAATCGATGTTGCGCCAAACCCCGATTGAATGGGTTTCCGCAGCGCTCCGTTGTAATTGTCGTTTGTGTCCATTTTTTAAAAATTTGTTTATGGAACAAAACTAGCGACAACACGCCAGCACCATTTCGTTTAAAATGCTAATTTAGTTTGTGTAAAACGTCATTTTTTTGGGGGGGGGAATTAAGACATGATATCTTCAATAGATACCTCCTGAATAAAGATTAGCTCCCGGCCAACATGAGCATGAGACTCAACCAATCTTCCCCCCCACAGCTTTGGCGACTTTTAATCCTCTGCCGATGGTCAACATCTGTCATTTCAAAGTATACAAGTGTGATGATTTTCCGAAGCCTGGGCGCCCGAGGATAATTTTTTGCACCGTTGTAACCGAAAATATTAAAAATGAAACATCAGGTTAAACCATTGCTTTTGCTATCTCTGATGTTTTTAATGGTGGGCGCGTTGTTTTGCATGAACGATATTCTGCTGCCTTCCCTGGTTACTCATTTCAGATTGAGCTACATCGAAGCGAGTATGATCCAGTTCACATTCTATCTGACTTACGTGATCTTTCCAATTCCCATCGCCTGGATGATCCACCAATATGGTTATAAAATCAGTCTTTTGGTAGCGGTAATTACCTGTTCACTAGGCTGTTTGTTTTTTATTCCAGCCAAAATATTCAATTCATACCCTTTGGTACTGTTGGCAATTTTTATTATTTCCACCGGGATAACGATTATCAATGTAGCCGCAAATCCTTTTGCGTCGCTTCTAGGGGACCCGGAAGGTGCGCATCAACGAATCAATTTTGTTCAGGTGTTTTCACGGATCGGTTACGCCATTACACCGCTGGTCGCAACTGCGTTGATTTATGATCGTGCCGGCCAGATCAAGTATCATTTCCCCTATTTGCTGTTGGCAATTGCACTGTTGCTGACGGCGACGCTGATGTATTTTTCAAAATTACCATCAATGAAGCCCGAAGCAGAAGATAAATTCACTCTGAAAGGGATCTTTAAAGAGGGAATGTCTCACAAACATCTGTTTTACGGCGTTTTTGCCATGTTCTTTTACATGGGCGCAGAAGCCTGTACTGCCGGGTTCTTTATTCCTTATCTCAAAACGGTGCTGCATTTTGACGATGCAAAGTCTGCCAATTACCTGACCCTCTACTACTTCTTCACTGCCGTGATGGGCATTGCCGCCGTCATTATTCTAAAACATATCAAGGCACACAAACTGGTCGGTATCTTTGCTGTGTGCATGGCTGTGTTTTTTGTGATCTGCATATTTTTCAACACTGGTTACAATGAATTCATCCTCGCAGGGTCCGGGCTTTTTCTATCCATTATGTTTCCCACTCTTTTTAGCCTGGCTATTGAGGATATCGGTGCATTTACGGGAAAAGGCTCTGCCTTACTGAACTTTGCCATTATCGGAGGATCCGTCTTCCCCCCAATTCAGGGTATGATCGCAGACACGAATGGCGTGCAGATATCTTATATTATTCCGCTGATTTGTCTGGTGATGATCGCAGTTTATGCCTTTTTCTTTACCCGAGAGGCGATGAAGAATGCTCAGCTGAAAGAATTAAAAGTTAATTTATCCAATTTTGAAAATAAATCGGGAATTGCCAGTTAATTAAATGTAAATGAAAATAATAGTTACCGGTTCCAACGGTTTTGTTGCAGGAAGCGTGCTCGCACAGGCTCCCGATTCCTGGGAAATACATGGCATTGCCAGAACAGAAGGCAATACGCCGGAACCCGGCGTCACCTATCATTTCTTCGACTTGCTCGACCATGAAAAACTCAGATCGTTGCTTTACGAGATCATACCTGATGCCGTCATTCATACTGCAGCACTCGCTAATATTGACTTTTGTGAAACAAATCAGCAACTGGCAGAAGATGTAAATGTTGCCGTAACGGCCGTGCTAGCTGATGCTTGCCAGAAAATTGGCGCAAAGCTGGTTTTCTGTTCCACCGACACTGTTTTCGAAGGAGAAAAAGGCAATTACAGCGAAACAGACAAGCCGCAAGGAGTTAATTTCTATGCGGATACCAAGATCAAAGCAGAACGAATTGTAATCACCGCCTCACAGAAAAATGCAGTTGCAAGACTTTCCCTTGTAATGGGACTTCCGGTGATTGGAAAAGGCAACTCTTTTCTTGGCGACATGATCCAAAAACTGAGAAACGGTGAGCAAATGAACTTTCCGCAAAACGAAATACGTACGCCCGTAGACGTTATTACACTGGGAGCCGCACTCCTTGAACTGGCTCAAAATGAATTTACAGGCATCATACATCTGGCAGGAAGTACTCGGATCAACAGGTACGAAATGGCGCTACAAATCGCCAGTGAGCTAAACTTACCAACAGGTGGCATCATTCCTGCAAATTCCAACTCGATTACAGGCAGGGCGCCCCGTCCCAATGATGCTTCGATGGACAATAGTCTTGCAAAACAAATATTGAAAACACCGATGCTTTCCCTTTCCGAAGGGCTTGCAATGACACTGAATTTTAAAACTGAGAAATAAATTATGAGTGCGATTAAGTTTGACCTTGAAATTAAGTTTGGCACACAATACGGCAAGGAAGAAGAAGAGGCTGTGTTGCGCGTGCTGAGAAATAATGCGCCTACTAGCGGCGATGAGTGTATTCGTTTTGAAAAAATGTTTGCCGAATATACGGGCGCTAAATACGCACGGGTCGTTAGCAACGGATCCACTGCGCTGTTTCTATCGATGATCGGTATCGGTATCAAGCCCGGCGACCGGGTACTGACCTCCCCTATTACCTGGATTGCAACAGCGGCTGCTCCTGCAACACTGGGTGCCGAAGTGGATTTTGTTGATATCGATCCGGTTACTTACAACCTGGATCCCAACCAGTTGGAGGACAAACTAACCCCGAACACCAAGGCCGTGATACCGGTTCATCTTTACGGACAGCCCTGCGATATGGATGAGATTATGACGCTGTCCGATCAATACAATTTCAAAGTTGTAGAAGACGCCGCACATGCCATTGGTGCAGAGTACAAGGGAAGGAAAGTGGGAACAATCGGTGCGACGGGATGTTTCAGTTTTCACGAACAAAAAAACATATCCACGCTGGGAGAAGGTGGAATTGTGACAACGAATGATCCGGAGATCTTTGAGAAAATTTCCCTTTACCGCTCTCATTGCACTCGTGTACATGGGAACAGCACCAAATATTGCAAACTTGACGAAGAAAAATTCCCGATTGGAAAGAAGTTCTGGTGGCAGGATTTCGACGATTGCGGCTACAATTTTCGAATGACCGATATTCAGGCTGCCGTTGGCTGTGAGCAGATTAAAAAGGTAGATATTCTGAACCAGCGCCGCATTGATAACGCAGCATATCTTTCGGAGGCATTGCACGATGTACCCGGACTGACTTTGCCTACGGTGCAACCCTACAACAAACACGTTTTCCACTTATTTCCCGTCCGGATTGACGCCAGGGAATTTGGCATGAATAAGGAGGATTTCATATACGACATGCTCCATAAATTTGGCATAAAAGTCGGTTTCCACTACATTCCGCTGCACTATTCTACAGCCTTTAAAAATCGGGGCATGAAAAAAGGACAATTTCCAAATGCCGAAAAACTGGCGGATGAACTTGTTACACTTCCAATAAATCCGCGGCAGACGGAGGAAGCACTGGAATATCTTGTAAAAAGCATAAAAGCAATCCGTTCCTGATGGAAATTGAGACTTTTGAAAAAACGGTTCGCAATTTAAAACAGACCGGTAGCTTCTTTTCGCCGCTCCTTCCTTTGTTTATTTCGAGAGCACCCGGCAGGCTGGACCTGATGGGGGGAAATGACGACTATACCGGCGGGCTGGTATTTGAATCTACCATAAAGGAAGCTACTTACGCAGCTGCCCAGCTTCGGGATGATCGGTTGGTGATTTTGAGAAACAAGACGATATCTGACGCAGGCTGGCAGGGAGAAGTAACCATAGACTTGGATGAACTTTCAGACGAAGAGGCTGTAAAACAACTTGTCAATAAATCTTCCACCGTTCGATGGACAGCCTATGTGCTTGGAAATCTGTATTTTCTGAAAAATAAGTACGGCATTGAAACCGGCATTCAGCTATACATGGAATCCAATGTTCCGCTTAATCGCGGCGTAAGCTCATCGGCGGCAATCGAAGTTGCAGTCATGAAATCTTCTGCCAGGGCGTACGGGATCGAATTATCAGGTGTGGAACTTGCATTGGCCTGCCAGTGGGTGGAAAATGTGATTGCTGAATCCGCATGTGGTATTATGGATCAAATTGCCGTCGTGACGGGAAAAAAGGGCTATGTGATGCCCCTGATCTGTCAACCCTGCATACCAGAGCCACTGATTACCCTGCCCGATTCACTGCGGGTTTGGGGAATTGACTCAGGGGTAAGCCACCAGGTTGCTGGCATTGAATACGAAGCAGCCAGAGCGGCCGCATTTATGGGTTACAAAATAATCTGTGATGCTGAGAAAATTGATGTAACGCTTGATGAAAGCAGCGACATTAACCGATACACAGACAACATCTGGAATGGATACCTGGCAAATATCTCACGATCCACCTTTTACGAGAAATATGAAAAATTATTGCCGGAAACCACAGACCGCGAAGCATATCTGAAAAGCTACAAAATCCATGTTGACCCGTTTACGCCGCTTAAAGATGGGGTCAATTACAACGTAAAAGCAAATACCCGTTATGCAGTTGAAGAAAACCATCGCGTTCAGTTATTTTCCGAATTGTCGCGCGGAGCATCTTCCGTGCCGTCCGAAAGGGCGTTCGGATTAATGGGCGAGCTGATGTACCAATCACATTATGCGTATACGGAATGCGGCCTCGGTGCAAAAGCAACCGATTTCCTGGTAAATCTTTGCCGAAACGAAGGCATAGAAAACGGGATTTACGGGGCAAAAATAACGGGAGGCGGTGCCGGCGGAACCGTTGCCATTTTAGGCAACAAAAGTGCAGAGGCTGCAATACAACGGATTTTCGGAAAATACTCCGAAGAAAAACTAGGGGAACCTTATCTTTTTGAAGGGAGCTCCGACGGCGCAGACACCTTTGGGATCCTTATCGTATAAAATATTGATTGAAATGACTAAGAATATAATTTTTGACATGGGCAACGTCATTATAGATATTGACGTTCCGGCCACATACCGTGCTTTTGCTGACCTGGCGGGTATTTCTGAGGAAGAGGCGACAGCTATCTTTCATGAGAAAAACTTGTACCATAATCTTGAAATCGGCAAGACCGATAATCAAACTTTCCGGAACCAAATCAGGGCGTCATTCGGAGATAAACTCACAGACGATGAGATTGACAAAGCCTGGTGCGCACTGCTTAAAGAGATGCCAAAGGACCGTCTCGACAGGATTTTGGAACTTGGAAAATCGTACAACATTTTTCTATTGAGCAACACCAACTCCATTCACATCAAAGACGTTTCAGAAAGAGCAGCTCGTATGGGTCACGATTTTTTAAGCCTTTTCCAAATTCCGTTCTTCTCCTATGAATTGGGATACATGAAACCCGACGAAAACTTTTATCACGAGGTACTGAAACGGGGTAACTTGAAAGCAGAAGAAACCGTTTTTATCGATGACAATTTCGAAAACATCGAATCTGCAAAGAAAGTGGGGATTCAAACCATTTGGCTGAATCCGCTGGGGAGCGTTCTGGCCAAATTGGAAACCTTTTAGTGGCTATGATCTGCCAAGTCTCCCTCCTTTCACATTAAAATAGAATTAATTTTTCTTTGATCGTCCGATAAGGGCGATTTCTCCAAAAAAATTCAAAATTGGCCTTTACGTTTGTCTGAAAATCTTACGTATATATAATGAGGCTATTTATTCTTTCCACACTTGTCTTCTTCTGCATTTACCAGACGACTTTCAGCCAAACCAAATCCTCCCTCAAAATTACCGGCAAAATAACCGATGCGGTGAGCGCTCAACCCATAGAATACGCCTCTGTGGGCCTTACGGATCAACTAACTGACAAGGTCGTGAATGGTACAGTTACCGATGCCTCTGGTAATTTTGAAATTATCGGGATTTCCCCGGGCACTTTCACGCTTAATATTGACTTCATCGGTTATCAGAAAAAAACATTAAAAGACATTGTCATTGGCGCGTCGGGAAAAGTAGTATCCTTAAATTCGATCACTTTGACTGCTTCTGCTAAAATGCTGGCAGAAGTTACAGTTTCAGGCAGAGCTGCGATCGTTGAAAATCAGATAGATAAGATCATCTACAACGCCGCAAACGATATCACGTCACAAGCAGGAGTTGCTTTGGATGTGTTGAAAAAAGTACCACAGGTTTCCGTAGACATTGACGGTAATGTTGAACTGCAGGGCAATCCAAACGTTCGGTTTTTGATCAATGGCAAACCATCTACCGTATTTGGCAACAGCGTTACTGATGCACTTTCTTCCATTCCGGCCAGCCAAATTAAAAGTATTGAGGCCATTACCAGTCCGGGTGCGAAATACGACGCCCAGGGTACCGGTGGAATTATCAATATCATCCTGAAAGACAACCGCTTACAGGGCATCAACGGAAGCGTGAACCTCTCGGCAGGAACCCGGCTCGAAAACGGATCAGTGAACCTCAATTTCAGAAAAAACAGTTTTGGGCTCAATGCTTTTTTCAGCGGAAACAAACAGCTCATTTCAAGAACACCAAATTCGCAGGACCGTCTGTCGTCGAATGCAGCGGAGAGTACAAAAACGAGGCTTTTGCAAAATGGATACCAGGATTTTCAAAGAAGTGGCTACCGCTCCGGCCTTGGGTTTGACTGGAGTCCGACCAAAAAGGATAATCTGATCGGGGCGATAGGCTTTAACACGTTTAGTAGTCAGAGCATGGGTATAACCAACATCCGGCAATCCATTTTAGAGGCATCAGGATCGCCCATTTCGTCAACGAATATTTTGCGAAATTCAAGCAGCAACGGTGGTATCGGGGCATTAGATATGAGTCTGAATTTTATTAAAAAGCTAAAAAAAGACGGACAGGAAATAAATGTGCTTTACAGTTCAAGTTTTGGAAAACCGCGCAACGATTACAATCAGATTCAAAATTACAGCACCGAGCGGGTGCCATACATGGGAACGTCGGGTAATACGCCAGGGAACGACAAGCAGACGAATATCTCGATCGACTATACCCACCCTGTCAAAAAGGATTTCCTTATCGAAACCGGCCTAAAAACGGTTTTGCAAAACATCAACAGTATTGCCGACATCAGGGTGTTCAAGCCGTCCCTGGCCGAGTATATTCCCGACCCTGGGCAATCGTATCAGTTAAATTATAGTATGAAAATCTATGCGGGATACCTTTCCACATCCTTTTCCATCTTCCATTTTCTGAATGTAAAAGCGGGGGCCAGATTCGAACACACCGATGTAAAGATTGATTTTCCAAACACCTTTATTCCTTCGTACAATAACCTTGTACCATCCCTTATTTTCTCGCATAATATGAAGGGCGACCAGTCGATAAAACTGGCTTTTACCAGACGGATCGAACGGGCCGAATACAGAGAAATAAATCCTTTTAAGAACCTCAGCGACCCTTTCAACATCACAGCAGGAAATCCGCTTTTGAAGCCCGAAATCGGAAATAATTTCGAGTTGGGATACAACAAAGCATTTATAAATGGCGGTAACATGTATGTCGCACTTATTGAAAGGATCAACACCAGTGATATAAAGCCTTACACGACCTTTTACCCAAGCTATGTCATAGGCGACTCTACGTATGAAAACGTGTCGGTTACCTCGCGCCTAAATATCGGCACAGAATACAACTCAGGCGTCAGCATATCCGGCTCTATCCCGATTACAGAAAAGCTGAATCTCCGCGGCAATTTTATTGTAACTCAAAAACGGGTCGTTAACAAGCTGCTTGCAGGCAATGTCACGAACGGCACCAATTACCGTTTCAATCTAAACGCGACCTATCTGCTTCCGAAGGGCCTAATCGTAGAAGGTTTTGGAAACTTCTCTTCCGCGATCAATACAATACAGGGTAAACGCCCTCAACAGCTCACGTACAACTTCGCTTTCAGGAAGCAGTTTTACCATAAAAACGCCAGTATTGGCTTCACCGCAACCAACCCGTTCACCAAATACATCAGCCAGGTGACGACAGTCAAAACCAGTAACTATCTGTCAACCAACAGGTTTCTGGTCCCCTACCGATCTTTTGGAATCAGCCTGACTTACAAGTTCGGAAAACTGGAATTCAAAAAGGCAAAAGACCAGAATAACGATTTCTTGCATAACGCCCCGAGCGCGGACAATTAACCTAACCCCTCAAAAACAAAAATGAAATTGATCCTGGCGATACTGATTTCCCTGAGCTTCCCGACGCTTGCTCAAAAAGCTGATTCTTCGACAACATCCACCCGCTTTTCGTACAATCAACTCTATGCACCGGCCGCACTCCTACTTACGGGTTTTATTGCCGACGGTCATTCCCGCGAATCGATAAAAAATGAAGTCGCCGAGGAACGCAATGAACACATCCCCCGATTTAAGACAAGACTGGATGATTACCTGCAATTTTCGCCTTTGGCAGTGGCTTACGGCTTGGACGCAATGGGCATTAAATCTAAAACCGATTTGATTAACCGTTCTGTCATTCTGCTGAAAGGTGAAATTTTGGCTATCGGAACGGCAACTTTATTGAAAAAAGTGACGCATACTATGCGCCCGGACGGGAGTTCCTATACCTCTTTTCCCTCGGGACATACCACGCAGGCTTTCGCCGCAGCCACTTTTTTAAGCGAGGAATATAAAGACCGCTACAAATGGATGCCCTACGCTTCGTACACCGTAGCTTCGTCAGTAGGTCTTCTTCGTGTTGCCAACAACAGGCATTATATCAGTGATGTGCTCGTCGGAGCAGGAATTGGGTTTGTATCCATGAAAGTCGCCTACTGGACACACAGATACAAATGGGGCAAAAAACATTAACAAGCCATTAAGCTGCAATTCTCTGAAGGATGATTTTACAAGGTATTTGCGAAGTCACAAGCACGTGATGAGACAAATGCAGAGGGATGGTAAAAACAGAACCAGGTTGCAGAAAATGATCTTTTCCGTCAACCACAATGTTACAGGTCCCTTCTACGATCAAAAAAGTCTCAAATTCCTTTTTGTGGGTTTCGGGAGGGGCTCCATTTTTTATCCAAACTATCGCGGTTGTCATATATTCGTCCGCGCCGATGATATGTGCATCGATCTCATCCAAAGGTTCGGTAAGGGAAAGATCTGGTCTGTTCAACCATGGATTGAAATCGGCTATCAAAGAATTGGCATGAAGCTTTGGTGGAAAAGTTTGCTGCTCGCCGCCCTGGATCCGTTCCATGTATTTAATGGTTGCCATCAAAAATGGCTTGATCGTTGGGTCCACGGGCTTTGCCTGGCTTATGGCATAGTTTTCCAATGAGACCTCGATATTATAGAGCTCTGACTTGACTGCTTCATGCGCCGCTACCATCCGTTCTACTTTTTCCGTTTGTTCGGGGCTCGTCTCGCCCAAAACATACATTTCCAGTATCCCGGATTCTATAAATTCATCTATTTCATTCATTGCAATACTTTTCCTTTAATTCTGTCAATTACAGATTTCAAATGATTCTTAACTTCATTCTCTATCTGATTCAATGCCGTAAAATTTCCCATTGAACTTCTACTACTATTCACGAAACATTGTGTTGCCACCTTAAGCAACAGCCATTTCCCGGTTTAAGGTCATTTTGATTCATTTTTTACGGAATTCTAAATCAAGCTCACCGTTAAACCGCTCAAAAAAGCAAAAATCGTGTGGTAATTCCAACAAATGTAACGCTAATACAGCGATACATTGGCTCCATCCCGAAACAGATCACTTTAGCTCCGTCAGTTTTCGTCCTCAAAGAAGGGATTTCAGATCGTTAAATTTAGAATTTCTAATCAACATACGGATTTTATCCCTCGATGGATTGAAAGTCAAGTAAGTACTATATCCATTGAAGGCTTGGTTGGTATCTTTTATGACACAGGTTTTAATAGAAATATCACAAACAGCGAGTCAGCGCCAATTATAAAGAAACCGCATGAGGCGCTTAAAGAGCTTCCTCAGGCGGTTTCCTTACCTCTATTAAGTGCCTCACGAAAACTACAGGATCGATCACCAACCGTGACTAATTGGCACCTCCATTATTTATAGGAATCTTCACTTGAAATTGCCCATCTCTGAGTGTGTGTATTTGCATGGTTTTGGGCTGGGGAAAATTGAGTCTGAAAATACCTGAGACCACAACATAGTCCTTTTCGATTGCAGTTACCCGGACCTCAATAATATTATCCATGTCCTTACTTGGCGCAGAAAGATATTCATACACGGGCGGCTCGCCAATGATCAGAGAAACAGGCACGTAATCGATTGGTGAACCATTGAGGTTAAGTGTCTTTACCTGATTCAAGGGCATATTTAACAAATCGATATCGTTCAGCTTAATGTTCAACCCCCGATAGGAATTGGTTCCAAAGTTGACGAGGCCATAGATGGACAGGAATTTGGTATCCTGCGAATAATGAACCTGAAGAACATCACGGTTTCCCGAATAATCTACTTCCCAGGGATTTCCGTCCATCAGGCACCGCATACTAGAAACGATTGACTGTGATCCCACCACGATCGGCTGTACGAGAGCCATCTCTCTTTCCGGGTTACAAGACGACACTCCCGTGGCGATCAAAAAAGCGAACGAAAGATTTAATGCGATTGATTTTAAAGTTTTCATAATAATCATGTTTAGATACATTTTAAGATTTGATTTCTGATATCCTTGTTGAGTAAAAATCAAAACCGGTACGCTCAGCCGCTCGGGCCCTTATTTTGCACCGTCAAAGAAGTCGCCATATTTTTCATAAATTTTTATGTTTTTCGGTTTCACGTACTTAGTCGCGGGAAGGCGAATTTGTGGAAACAGAAGACCCCGTCTGTTTTGCGACGGTTGAGAATGTGGAGCACATCAGCCAAAAAATGATGCTGTCTAAGCGCCGTTCGGCTCCCGTGAAGAAATTGATGAGTATGAGGATATGTAGGACCCGGTTCATCAAAAACATTGCAACCATTGCCAGTCAAGCAAAGCCGGACAAATGGATTTCCTAGAATTGATTCTGCTAATCGCCACTACGCTCGAAGATTGCTGCAGCGGGAATTTCAATTGATGATTTATCGGAAAAGAACTGAAAGGATGCCTTTGGACACCTGCCGGATAAATCTGCAAAAGTCAAAATTTCCTGGCTTAGGGCAGAGCACACATGTTGCATTTTGGGAAACAAATGTTGCATCTTCGTTGGTTGACCCGCTCCAGACTTTCAAATTGAAGTATTTGAAAATAAGTTACTTGCATTAGTTAACTGAAAATAACCGTTCACTCATTACGCACTAAAAAGCGCACCAAAACTTCCGAAACTTGCGTTCATTTGTCACTCGAATACATGTCGATGTTTGATACAGTAAAGTTTTGAAAGTCATAATGGTTTCACGCCTGATCGCCGCGAATGGCCTATGGCAGATCTCCTGCTAAAACTTTACGCTCCATCGACAACGACATTTCACCGTTATGAAAATTTAAGGTTTTATGTGTAAAGGAGTTTTACCAATCCCGCGGATCACCTCCATTCGTCTAACATTGAGTTTATTTAATATTTTTTTATTAAAGATCACTGCCTTCCCACAATTGCAGTCGGTTGAACCGTTGAAAATAAAGCTTGAAAAGCATACGCAAAATGATACGATTAAAGTAAATCTTTTGAACGAGCTTAGTTACCAGGATCAATGGTACAACTTCTACAGCTCGCTCAATTACGCTGAAAAGGCATTGGAGCTGGCACATCAACTCTCTTTCAAAAAAGGTATTGCAGTGGCCCGATACAGAATTGCACATTGTTATTGGGCTTTAGGTGACAGCGAGTTATCGATTGATCAGGCACTTCAGGCCGCATACATTGCCGAAAAAGAAAAACTGCCCGACGTGCTGGCTGAGACCTACAGGATACTGGCCATGAATTACAGGGATCAGCAAGAAACCGCCGAGGCGGAAATATATTTGCAAAAAGCAGAAAAAATAGCCCATCAGACCAAAAACTGGGATTTGCTTTCACGTGTATACAATTTTTCAGGGGTGATGCAGTACACCCGCAACGAAAATGAACTGGCTCTGGCATCGTACCACAAAGCCCTTGCCATAGCACAACGCCATCCAATCGCACAATTTCACATATCGCAGGTATATTCAAATATCGGGGAAGTTTACAGTGACCAAAGAAAAAACAATCCAAAACTCGAATCATTCTTTTTCAACAAAGCACTGTCAATAGCAAAAAAAACGAGGAACCGGTCTGCTCAGGCCGCTATTTTGAATAATATTGGCAAAGTTCTGATTAGAGAAAAAAGGTACCCGGAAGCTAGTAAATACCTGAATGAATCACTGGATCTGGCGCGTGAACTGAACGTGAAGCGAATCATCAAAAATATCTATCTCTCATTCATTGATCTGAAAGTGCAGCAGGGGAAGTCCAGAGAGGCGCAGGAATACATGGAGAAATATTATGCCGTTCGCGACAGCCTGTTGAACGAAAAGAAGACCCGGCAAATCGTAAAAATGGAAACGCGGTTTGAGGCCGAGAAAAAGGAGCAAAAGATCAAATTATTATTACAGGAAAGCCAGATTCAAAACCTTTGGATAAATATCTGGATCGTCGGCTCATTACTCCTTTTGGCGGCGGTAGGTATCATATACCGTCTACAGCAATTGCGGGCACGTAAAATCAGGCAAATGCTGGAAATTCAAACAGAACTGAACAATAAACTGAACGAAACGGATCAGCTGAAATCCAGGTTTTTTGCAAATATTTCTCATGAGTTCCGTACCCCCCTTTCGCTGATTTTAGCGCCCGTTGAAGAAATGATCGCGTCATCATCTCTTTTTTTGTCGCACAAAACGAACCTCCACCTTGTCAAACGAAATGCCAATCGCCTGCTGGATCTGGTGAACCAACTACTTGATCTATCCAAACTTGACGCAGGTAAAATGGGCTTAAAAATGCAAAATGAGGGCCTGATGCAATTTCTAAATATATTGACTTCCTCATTTGACTCTTTGGCCGAAATACGCCAGATCCATTTTAGAAAATCAATCAACCTGCCATCCACTGAAATGTGGTACGACAAGGATAAGCTTGAAAAAATCATAGGCAACCTCCTATCCAATGCTTTCAAATTCACCGATATGGGAGGAGCTGTCTCATTTTCAGTATCTCCGGCAAACAAAGGTGCTACCTTGCTGATTCAGATAAGCGACACGGGAAAGGGAATCGCCGAAGAAGATCTTTCTCACGTGTTTTCTCCATTTTTCCAATCCAGGCTAATTGCCGCGGATGGACTCGCCGGCACCGGATTAGGTTTAACCCTGGTTAGCGAATTAGTAAAATTACACAAGGGAAAAATTGAGATCACAAGTAAATTAAATGCAGGAACGTCAATTTCGATCATATTGCCGGTCACAAAAGCCGACCTCGAATTTGAGGAAGTTCAGAGCAATCAGGATATCCGGATTGAACGATACAAAGATTCATTGAGAACGATTGCCCGTTCGGATGAACCGCAAACCCACGGCGTGTACGCCACAAGTATTTTAGTCGTTGAAGATAACCTGGACTTACGAAATTTCATTGTGTCCTGTTTTGGAGATGACTTCCGGATCATACAGGCGGGAGATGGAGAACAAGGACTGGAATTGGCGATAGAAAATCTTCCCGACCTGATCATTTCGGATGTGATGATGCCGAAAATGGATGGAATAAACATGACTGAGAAAATCAAAAAGGATGAGCGGACCAGTCATATACCGGTAATCCTCCTCACCGCAAAAATCGATACAGAATCGCGCATCGACGGATTTCGCCATGGAGCGGACGACTATCTCGCCAAACCTTTCGTAACAGAAGAACTAAAAATAAGGGTCGAAAATCTTATTGAACTGCGAAAAAAGCTAGCTGCAAAATACCGTAAAAATCTCCTGGCGCCGGCAGAACTCCCACGAATGCCGTCGGCCGAAGAAAAGTTTGTCTTTAGTCTCCGTGCTGCGATTGAAGGCCATTTAAGTGATTCCGATTTTACAGTTGAGCAGTTGGCCGAAGAAATGTGCCTGAGCAGGACCCAACTATTCAGGAAAGTAAAGGCTTTGCTCGACATGTCGCCAAGCGAAATGATGAATGACATTCGCCTGCAACGCGCGGCAGACTTGATCCATGCAAAAACAGACACGGTTACCCAAATCAGCTACTCCGTCGGATTCAATGAACAATCCTACTTTGCCAAGCGTTTCCGAAAAAAATTTGGCGTATCTCCGAGCGAATACTCCAAATCAAGCCCGACACAACAGCTTCGTTTTTAGGCCGATAACCGATCGATTCTTATTCAATAATATTGAGAAATTAACTTGCCGGCCTCGTTACAAATTGTATGCAAAATGCATTTTTTAAATCTTATGAAACCCTTCCACCCTAAACCATTTCGCTTTAATCCTATTCATTTAAACATTTGAAATTATGAAATTCGAAACCATGCAACTCCACGCCGGTCAGGAACCTGATACAGCAACCAATGCCCGTGCCGTACCGATTTACCAAACCACGTCATACGTTTTCAACAACGCCGAACATGCCGCTAACTTGTTTGCGCTGAAAGAATTTGGAAATATCTATTCACGGATCATGAATCCAACGAACGATGTTTTTGAAAAGAGGATCGCAGCCCTTGAAGGCGGCGTTGCTGCTCTGGCTACCGGGTCCGGGCACTCAGCTCAGTTTTTGGCAATCAATAACATTACCACTGTTGGCGATAATTTTGTTACCACGTCATTCCTGTACGGCGGCTCTCACAATCAATTCAAAAATTCATTCAAGAACATAGGCGTAGAAGCCCGTTTCGCTGACGGAGACGACGTAAGCAGCTTCGAGAAACTGATCGATGACAAAACCAAGTTCATTTATCTTGAAACAATCGGAAATCCCAGTTACAGCGTTCCGGACTTCGACGCATTCTCGGCACTTGCCAGCAAATACGATCTGCCCATTATGGTCGACAACACTTTTGGAGCTGCTGGTGCAATATTTCAGCCGATCAAGTACGGCGCACATGTCGTGGTTCAATCAGCAACAAAATGGATCGGCGGTCACGGAACTTCCATCGGCGGCGTTATTGTAGACGCTGGAACTTTCAACTGGGGAAATGGAAAATATCCTCAATTTACCGACCCGTCTCCAAGCTATCACGGATTGATCCTCAATGACGTTTTCGGCATCGGAGGACCTTTTGGTAACATCCAGTACATCATCCGCGCACGGGTGGAAGGTTTACGTGACTGGGGTCCTTCCCTTTCGGCGTTCAATTCCTTTCTGTTTCTCCAGGGCCTTGAAACACTGACGCTACGGGTTGAGCGAATTGCAGAAAATGCGATGTTGCTGGCCCAATGGCTCGAAAAAAATGAAAAAGTGGAAAGTGTGAATTATATCGGATTGAGAAGCAGCAAATACCATGATCTGGCCTCAAAATACCTCACAAGGGGATACGGAGGCGTGCTTTCTTTTACACTAAAAGGAGATAAAAAGACCGCCGAAAAATTTGTCGACAATCTAAAATTGATCAGTAATCTCGCTAATGTTGGCGATGCCAAAACATTGATCATACACCCTGCATCAACAACCCATTCACAGTTGGACGAAAATGAACAAATCGCAGCGGGGGTACTTCCAGGGCAACTCCGTATTTCAGTAGGCATTGAGCACATTGACGACATCGTGGCAGATATTGAATCATCATTCGCTCTTTTGTGAAAACCGTAGCGTATTGATCCGATTGACGAACATCAGCCTAACGCAGTTAGGACATTAGATTACGCCCTATTTCACCTTGTGTGAAGAAATCCTCCGGCGAAAACTCCGGAGGCATTTCACAATTTCAAGTGTAAACCGGCAGTATAATAACAATATAGTAACCAGGGCATGGCTAAAAATCGAGAAACACCAATTGAAATTGACAAGGAGACATTCAAAAAAATGGGTTACGAGCTGATAGACAAGCTCGCTGACTTTGTAGAAACAATTGGAACCAAACCCGTCACCCCGGGCGAATCCCCGGCGCAACTGCAGCAGTTATTGGGCACCGATCCAATGCCAGAAAATGGCTCACCGCCCGACGTACTACTAACGAGAGCTACTGAGCTGCTGCTACAACACTCCCTGCTCAATGGGCATCCGAAGTTCCTGGGATATATTACGTCATCAGCAGCTCCCATGGGCGCCCTGGCCGATTTGCTGGCAGCAACGGTCAATCCAAATGTAGGTGCAAACATTTTGAGTCCTATTGCCACGGAAATTGAAAAACAGACCATCAGGTGGCTGGCCGAATTTATCGGTTACCTTCCGTCTTGCGGTGGCGTGCTTGTAAGTGGTGGTAACATGGCGAATTTCACTGCCTTCCTTGCCGCAAGAACTGCGAAAGCGCCAAAGTCCATCAAAGAGGATGGTATTTCAAATTCGACCCAAAAACTTGTGATCTACTGCCCCAAAACCACACACACCTGGGTGGAAAAGGCGGCCGTGTTGTTTGGTCTTGGATACAGGTCAATCCGATGGATTGTCACCAATTCGGACAATAAAATGGATTTGGACATTCTGGAAAAAACCATTAAAGCCGATCTGAGTGATGGTTGTAAGCCAATGATGGTTATTGGAACCGCGGGAGATGTGAGTACAGGCGCGGTGGACGACCTGGCTGGTATTGCAGCTATTTGTAAAAGGTACGATCTCTGGTTCCATATTGACGGCGCATACGGGGCACCCGCGGCTGTAATTCCAGGATTGCAAAATGTATTCAAAGGAATGACTGAAGCTGATTCAATTGCACTGGATCCACACAAATGGCTTTACAGCCCACTCGAAGCAGGCTGCACGCTGGTGAAAAACCCAAACTATCTAATCGAGACCTACAGTTCGCATCCCGTTTATTATAATTTCAGTCAAAACGAAGAATCACCAAGCCTGAACTATTACGAATATGGCCTTCAGAACTCCCGCGGTTTCCGGGCTTTGAAAGTATGGCTTACGTTCCAGCAAATAGGCAAAAGTGGGTATGTTAAAATGATTGGAGAAGATATCGACCTTTCGAAACGATTATTTAAATTGGCGGGTAACCACGCAGAACTTGAAGCTGTGACGCAAAATTTAAGTATTGCCACCTTCCGATACATCCCGTTGGACTTAGGTCCTGACTATCCCGACAGGGAGGCGTATTTAAATACCCTCAACGAAGTGTTACTGAATGATCTTCAAAAAGGCGGTGAAGTATTTTTATCCAACGCTGTGGTAGCGGGAAAATATTGTTTAAGAGGATGTATCGTAAATTTCAGAACATCTGCAAAAGATATCGATGAGATAATAGGTATAGTGGTGCGGGAAGGGCGAAAAATGCACGCTCAAATGCAGGAAAAAGCGAGATGAGTGACTGGACGATTTGATGAATCTGAGACTTAACAAGAGTAAAAACCAATACCCGCCTTCCAAGCCACTCCTTAACCTGTTTTAGTTCTATCACAATTTCATTCTGCTGCGTATTCAAAAAATTAATTTAGTCCATCAGGAAGCAAATTATTAAAAAGTTATATGTGTGTATAGTATCTTAAAGTGGCACTTAACCGAATTCACAGGCCTATGGGAGTTTCTTGGTGAAGTGTATTAATCATTTGAATCGACAGTCGTAATCACGGTTCGCCATTCGAAAAATCGCGACCTTAAAACAGTATACGTAAGCCCGGTCGCTCAACCGGTACTTGACGCTATTTAAAACCTTACGGAGATTAATTTTTCTCGCCATAGATCACCAGTCCGCTGGAATCGTTGGTGTCAATAATCTCGTCACCCATCGGACGCAGAAAGTCCATGAAAAGATCGTCCCATTTATTCCATATCGAAGAGAACTTATTCCATGATTTCTTTCGTCGTTCACGAATTAATTCAAGTTCCTTTTCCATAACTCTTGTATTTGAATATTATCTATTTTCAAAAATCCACTTCACTTGTCCGTGTTGCCTGGCGAGTTGTTCATTTAACCCGTATTCGTCTTTGGGGCCTACGAAAGAAATATATTGCTAACTTGTGTTGCCGAGATGCAAAGCCGCTGTACAAAATGGTGAGTATAATCATCCCCTCCCGCATTCTGGCTGAAATG